>Ga0194023_1000024_pt1 | contig 24095 bp, 27 predicted proteins | sample IW6Sep16_MG_FD_140348 | JGI IMG/M metagenome (GOLD analysis project Ga0194023, IMG submission 140348) | Freshwater microbial communities from the Broadkill River, Lewes, Delaware, United States - IW6Sep16_MG | ecosystem: Environmental > Aquatic > Freshwater > River | place: USA: Delaware...
ACCTGCAGGTCAGCAAAGAGGTGTTTTAAATAATGCAATTAAACTTGCATACAATCCATCAAAAGCACAAAGAGATCTTCTTTATAAAGCAAGAGTAAATTCAGTAATTAATCAACCTGGAGTTGGCATTTTACTTTTTGGTGATAAAACTGCGTTGTCTTATGCTTCAGCATTTGATAGGATTAATGTTCGTAGACTATTCTTAACTGTAGAGCAATCTCTACAAAGAGCAGCACAGTCTCAGTTATTTCAATTAAATGATCAAACTACGAGAGCAAATTTTGTAAATATTGTTGAACCTTATTTAAGAGATGTTCAAGCAAAAAGAGGTGTGTATGACTTTTTAGTTATTTGCGATGAAACTAATAACACCCCAGATGTTATTGATAATAATGAGTTTAGGGCAGATATTTTCCTAAAACCAACTAAATCAATTAACTATATTACTCTTACTTTTGTTGCTACAAGAACTGGAGTTTCTTTCCAGGAAGTAGCTGGAAGAGTTTGATTTGATTATAATTAATTACACACGGAGGTTCTAAAAATGTCAACTCTCAGAACAATTACAGGTTTTAAAGAAAGACTTGCTGGTGGTGGAGCAAGACCAAATCTTTTTGAGGTGGAAATTCCCAGTTTTCCACAACCACTACAAAACTTATGGTCAACAGGTGCAGGTCAAGAAGTTGAGACATTTAAATTTTTATGTAAAACTGCTGCTCTTCCAGCATCAAATGTTTCTCCAATTGATGTCCCATTTAGAGGACGTATTTTAAAAGTAGCAGGAGATCGTACATTTGATGTTTGGAATGTTACTGTGATTAATGACGAAGATTTCAAGCTTAGAACTGCTTTTGAGCTTTGGATGAATAATATCAGCAAATTAGAGAATAACACTGGAGCAACAAATCCAACATCTTATATGACTGATGCATATGTTCATCAACTTGGTAGAGGTGCTGGAACAATAAATTCAACTAAAAATTCTGATTCATCAAATGATACAGCAATTACACCATTAAGAACTTACAAGTTCTATGATATTTTCCCAACAAATGTATCAGAAATTTCTCTTTCATATGATTCTTCTGATACTATTGAAGAGTACAATGTAGAATTCCAAGTACAGTGGTGGTCTGCAGAAAATACAGACGCAACTAACACTGAAATTAAATAATAAATAGTAGCAAGTAATTAAAAGTATATAATGTCTAAGTTATTTGGATTTTCCATTGAAGATGATGATAAAAAATCTCCTAGTATAGTATCCCCCGTCGTTCCTAACAATGAAGACGGGGTTGATCACTATTTAACTAGTGGATTTTTTGGTTCATATGTTGATATTGAAGGAGTATATAAATCTGAATTTGAACTAATTAAAAGATATCGTGAAATGGCTCTTCATCCAGAAGTGGATAGTGCTATTGAAGATATTGTAAATGAGGCAATAGTATCGGATAGTAATGATGTTCCAGTTCAAATTGAGCTTTCTAATTTAAATGCAAGTGATGGAATAAAGAAAAAAATTAGAGATGAATTTAAATATATTTTAGATTTATTAGATTTTAATAAAAAGTCACACGAAATATATAGAAATTGGTATATTGATGGTAGATTATACTATCATAAAATAATTGACCTAAAAAAACCTCAAGATGGTATAAAGGAGTTGAGATATATTGACGCAATGAAAATGAAATATGTGCGTCAAGAAAAAAAGAAAGATAATAATGGAAATGGTGCATTTATTAAGAAAATTAATAATGATCCAATGGATTATGAATTTCCCGAAATTGAGGAATATTTTATATATAATCCAAAAATGTCTTATCCAACCAGTTCAATGACTGGAAAGTCCTCAAGTGTAACATCTGGGGGCATTAAAATGGCAAAAGATGCAATCACGTATTGCACTTCAGGTTTAGTTGATAGAAATAAATCAATTACTTTATCATATTTAAATAAAGCAATTAAATCACTCAATCAACTTCGTATGATTGAAGATTCTCTTGTTATCTATCGTTTGTGTTTGATCGGTGATTCACGAGTTAAAACAGAAAATGGATACTCATATATCAAAGACATCAATGTTGGTGATGTTGTTTATGCTTACGACAACAGAGTTGATGTTCTAGTCAAAACTTCAGTCACCAATAAATGGCTAACTGGAACAAAGAAAACTTATACAGTAAAATCAAAGCATCATAGCATCACAGGAACAGATACTCACCCTGTTCTTGTTTATGATTCTAATACAAAAGAAGTTAAGTATGTACCCATCAAGGATCTAATTCCTAAAGTGCATTCACTGACTTATATTAAACCAGAATCTACGAATGATATTGTATTGTTCAATGATGTCAGAGAGAAAGCATACTCAATTGTTGATACTCAATTTTGGCCAACATTTAAACTAGAAGGAAAAGAAAAGTTTATTGAAACTTTATCAGAAAAAACTGGCGTAAAAGAATTAAGAATTAGAAATTTCCTCTATGGCTTACAACATTTAGAAGAATCGAGTCTAGTTAAACTTAAAGAAGAGTTCAAAGAACTAAATGATATTGAGTATAACGAGAAGCATGAAGGATTCTGCAATAATGAGCTTAGTCTCCCTGAGTATGTAACTCCGGAGTTTGCTCGTTTATTTGGATTCTTGCTTGGCGATGGGTCTGTAAGTAAATACAGAGTTGTTTTTGCTGAAGGAGAAGACGAAGAGCAAAATCTTTATTATGCAAATCTCATGAGAACTTTCTTCGGAAATTGTACAAAATATGATTTAAAGAATAGAAAATACACCAACTACATCACAAGTAATACTCTTGCTGCAGAACTACTAATTTCTCTTGGTTATATTCCAGGAGCAAAAAATAAGAGAATTCCAAGTTGGGTATTTAATGCATCAGATGAAATCAAGCGACAACTTGTTTTTGGTCTATTGGATGCTGATGGTCATTATCGTGATCTTGTGAATGGATTCTCATGTGAAATTTCATTGTGTAATAAACAACTTATTGAAGATATCAAAGAACTTTGGACTTCTATTGGTTTATGTTCTGGTCAAATTCGCCATAGAATTAGGGAAGAGCAGATGAGAATCGTTGGCGAGGAAAAAGAACCTCGATTAATGCCAAGAACAGAATGCTATGAACTATATCTAAGTGAGTATGAACTTCCAAAGTTTGAGAAAATTATGTCTGTTGAGTATCATTCCGAAGAGGAAGTTTATGATATAGAAGTCGAGCACGAAAAGCATAACTTCGTGGCTAACGGCATTGTGGTGCATAACTCAAGAGCACCAGAAAGAAGAATTTTTTATATTGATGTTGGAAATCTTCCAAAAGTAAAAGCAGAACAATATCTTCGTGATGTTATGATGAGATATCGTAATAAACTTGTTTATGATGCTTCCACAGGAGAAATTCGTGATGATAAAAAGTTTATGAGTATGCTTGAAGATTTCTGGCTTCCAAGAAGAGAAGGTGGAAGAGGAACTGAAATTTCAACTTTACCTGGCGGACAAAATCTTGGAGAAATTACAGATATTGAGTATTTTAAGAAAAAATTATATAGATCTTTAAATGTACCACCATCAAGAATGGATGGTGAAGGTGGATTCAATCTTGGAAGATCTTCTGAAATTTTAAGGGATGAGCTAAAGTTCACTAAATTTGTAAGTCGTTTGAGAAAAAGATTTTCTCAAATGTTCAATGATATGCTAAAGACTCAACTTATACTTAAAAACATAATAACTCCTGAGGATTGGGATTTAATGCAGCAGCATATACAATATGACTTTTTATATGATAATCATTTTTCAGAGTTAAAAGAAGCAGAACTCTTATCTGAGAGATTGAACTTGGTTGCAACTGCAGAACCTTATGTAGGTAAGTATTATTCTCAAGACTATGTTCGTAGAAATATTTTAAGACAAACCGATCAAGAAATTATTGAACAAGATGAAATTATTAAAAAGGAAATTGAAGATGGGGTTATTCCAGATCCAACAGCAATGGTAGATCCAGAAACTGGACAACCAATTACTGATGATAATATTAGAGGACAATCTGGAAATGTTCCAATAGAACCAGAAATTGATGGTTCTGCAACTGAAGCACCAGAAGGTGGTGAAATTTAAATATAAATAGAAAAAACAACAAAAATAAACTATATGGAAGACCTACTTGATATGATCGTTTCTGACGAATCACCATCACAAATTAGTGATAAAATTAAAGATATTCTTTTTTCTAAATCTGCAGAAAAAATTGATGCTTTAAGACCAGAAGTTTCTACATCTATGTTTAATGATAGTGAAGTAGAAGAGCAAGAAGACTGAAAATAATAAATAACTAATAAGTATATAATAACTATAATGGCGCATAAACCAGTAGGTAGTGGTTCTTCGTTTTCCATTAGTGGAACAAGTGCTCAATCTATCATTTTCCCAAAAAGAAGTGATACGTTGAGAGTTGTATCTGTATCTTCAGATTGTTTTGTTGCAATTGGAACTAATCCAGTTTCAACAAATATTGATTATTATGTGAGTGCTAACAGTTCAGAAACTATTAGTATAGGGCAAGTTAAATCTCAAAAAGTTGTAGGAGTTACTACTGGAGCAACTACAATTATAGACTTTCCAGAAGGAACTGATTCGCCATTTGATGTTGGAGATTCAGTTCAACTTACCGGAATTTCTCCAACTGGGATTAATACTAACTTTGCAATTGTGTCTAGTATAAATGCGTCTTCAGGATATGATGGATATTACTCCACAAGATTAGTATTGGATTGGGATACATCTTCTCAAAGTACGCCAACAAACTCTGTAGGTGAATTAAGAGAAGTATTTAAAGTTTCTGGTAAGTCTTCAGGTTCTTCTGGAGCACTTTATGTTCAACAAGTTCAAGTTTCAGGAGTCGCTTGATGAAACTAATTAAAGAAGAGATAGAATCTGTAGAATTTATTACAGAAACTGTCGGAAAAGTTAAAAAACTTTGTATTAAGGGACCTTTTCTACAAGCAGAATGTGTGAATAGGAACAAAAGAAAGTATCCAATGCACATTTTAGAAAAAGAAGTGAAAAGATACTCTAATCTTTATATTGATAAAGGTCGTGCTTTGGGTGAATTAGGACATCCAACAGGACCAACTGTAAATCTTGATAGAGTTTCTCATAAAATTATAGATTTATACCGTGAAGGTAATAATTTTATAGGAAAAGCTCAAATACTATCAACTCCTATGGGAAAAATTGCGGAGTCTTTAATTAAAGAAGGTGTTTGTTTAGGTGTTTCTTCTCGTGGATTGGGATCATTAAGACCTACTAGAGAGGGTTATAGTGAAGTTGGTGAAGATTTTATGTTAGCTACTGCTGCAGATATTGTTGCAGATCCATCAGCTCCTGATGCATTTGTTCAAGGAATTATGGAAGATAAAGAGTGGATATATGATGCTTCCAAAAAAACTTGGATGGTTGAATCTGTAAAAAATATTATTGAAAGAGATGTTCAGCAAAGAAGACTTACTGAACAAAGAAAATTAGAACATTTTGAAACCTTTTTAAATAATCTTTAAAATACTAAAAAAAATTAATTTATAAATAAATATAGATTTAAATAGGAAAATCGGAGAGTTCAAATGTCTCGTGGAGATTTACAAGAAATGGAAGTAGGCACTAAGCAATCCAAAACTGCTGTAAATGCTGGAGCATCTCCTGCAGAAGCAATGCCTAAATTGACTACAGGCATTCCTGATGGTCAAACTGGAGGATGGGAAGATTTAGGTGGACCAACACCAGAAAACTATCGTTCAGATGATGATTCTGCAAAGCTTTCAACTGCTGAGAAAACTCTTAAGCAAGTTAAAGATATTGTAAATAGGGGTGCAAAACCTGCAGATCCTATGAAAGGTATGAAAGAAGATGCTGAAGTTGATGAAGATGATGAAGTTCTTCAAGAAGAAGAAATTGAAGAAGATGATGAAGAAGTAACTTATGCAGAAGAAGAAAGTGTAGATGAAGATATTGAAGAAAGTGATGAAGATGCTGAAGATGCTGAAGACGATGAAGAAGATTTAGACATTGAAGAGGATGTAAATGCTCTTCTTGAGGGTGAAGAACTTTCTGAAGAGTTTAAAGATAAAGCAAAACTAGTTTTTGAGTCTGCATTAAGAACAAAAATTAGTGAAATTAAAGAAAATATTGAAGAGAAGTATGCACAGGTACTTGCTGAAGAGGTTGAAGAAATTAAATATGCTCTTATAGAACGTGTTGATTCATATCTAGAGTATGTTTCTGGTGAATGGCTAACAGAAAATGAGTTAGCAATTGAAAGAGGTCTTAAAGAAGAACTTACTGAGTCCTTCTTAGTTGGTATGAAAAATCTTTTTGAAGAACATTATGTACAAATCCCTGAAGAGAAATATGATGTACTTGAGAGTATGGTAGAAAAACTTGATGATATGGAAACAAAACTCAACGAGCAAATTGAGAAGAATGTTTCCCTCAACAAGCGTCTTGCAGAGTCGGTTGCTGATGGAATCTTTGATGAAGTTTCTGAGGGTCTAGCACTTTCTCAGAAAGAAAAGCTCGCTTCACTTGCCGAAAGTGTTGAGTTTGAAAGTGACGAAGAATATCGTGAAAAGTTGGAGACCTTAAGGGAAGCATATTTCCCATCAAGATTAGTTTCTCCATCATCTAAGACTGAAACTTTGTCTGAAGGTGTAGATAGCACTCCCGAACCTATTTCTGGTTCTATGGCTGCTTATTTAAAAACACTTTCAAGTTTTAGCAAATGAATTTAATATAATTCAAACAAAACACAGATTTTAAAGAGGTAAACGCAAATGTTTCATTCAGAACAATTGCAGGAAAAGTGGGCACCACTTCTAGACTACGAAGGTCTTGATAAAATCAAAGATCATCATCGTAGAGCAGTAACCGCAGTCCTGCTAGAAAACCAAGAAAGATTTCTTAAAGATGAGTCTGCATTCCAGACTGGATCTCTCCAAACTCTGATGGAGACTCCAACAGTTAATACTAATACTGGCGCAAATGCTGGTTTTAGTGCTGCTGCATCTTCACCAGTTGCAGGTTTTGATCCAGTTCTCATCTCACTTATTCGTCGTTCAATGCCTAACTTGGTCGCATATGACCTAGCAGGTGTTCAACCAATGAATGGTCCTACTGGACTTATCTTCGCAATGCGTTCTCGTTATAACAACCAGAGCGGTACTGAAGCATTCTACAACGAAGTAGATACAGCATTCTCCGGTCAAGATGATGGATTCAACCTTACTGATGGTTGGTCTAATGGTAATGTTGGTCTTGGTACTACTAACCAGCAAGGAACTAATCCTGGACTTCTTGATCCAACTACAACTACAAGTGGTGACGCAACCACTTATAATGTTGGTCAGGGAATGAGAACTGATGCTGCTGAAAATCTAGGAAGCAGTGATGGTAATCATTTTAACGAAATGGCTTTCTCTATTGAGAAAGTTGCTGTAACTGCAAAGTCCAGAGCACTTAAAGCAGAATACAGTCTAGAACTCGCTCAGGACCTCAAGGCAATTCACGGTCTAAATGCAGAAGCTGAGCTTGCAAATATTCTCAGCACTGAAATTCTTGCTGAAATCAACCGTGAAGTTATTCGTACCATTTATAATGTAGCAGAACCTGGTGCTCAGGCAAATGTTGCTACTGCTGGTACTTTTGACCTTGATATTGACTCCAATGGTCGTTGGTCCGTTGAGAAGTTCAAAGGTCTTCTCTTCCAGATTGAGCGTGATGCTAACGCAATTGCACAAAGAACTCGTAGAGGGAAGGGTAACGTAATTATGTGCTCTGCTGACGTTGCTTCTGCACTCAGTATGGCTGGAGTACTTGATTACACCCCTGCACTCAATGCAAATCTAAGTGTAGATGATACTGGCAATACTTTTGCTGGTACTCTAATGGGTAAATTCCGTGTTTATATTGACCCATATGCTGCAAACGTTTCTGCTAATCAGTATTACGTTGTAGGGTATAAGGGTTCTTCTCCTTATGATGCAGGTCTCTTCTATTGTCCTTATGTTCCTCTCCAGATGGTACGTGCCGTTGGTGAGAACACCTTCCAGCCAAAAATTGGATTTAAGACTCGTTATGGTATGGTTGCAAATCCATTCGCTGAAGGAACTAACGATACTGCTCTAGGTCGCCTAGCAAGAAATGCTAATCGTTACTACAGAAGAGTTAAGATTAAGAACCTAATGTGATTCGGTTCATATATTTTTCGGGGAGGAGAAATCCTCCCTTTTTTAATGTTCATATCCAAAGCAAATAGTTCCACAGTCATAGATTTTATTATACCCCATTTCTCTTGCCTTTTCATATTCGGTACAATTGTAAGCACCTATAAGTTTTTTTTGAAATTTCATTCTATTATATCTTTTTAAATAATTCTTATCAACATAGTAATATGACGGAGAATTTATTTTAATCATATTAAATCCATTTTTAGAATATACATTTCCATTAGAATATCTTCTATCAGCATAAGATACTATATTTCCAGAATTTTCAGATATAAACCATTTAAGAAGTTTACTAAATCCACCTATCACATTTAATCCAATTTTATTTGAAAATCTTGAAAGTTCCCATTCATAATTGGAATTAAATCTAGACTTACAAAAAGTCATTAAACAAACTAATTCATTATTATATGTTAATCCAAGTTTAATTCTACTCTTATCTTCACCTTGTAGATGATTAGCATTTAAAAATTTATTTTTTGTGCTAACATCAACTATTATCTTTTGACATTTTCTAGCATAAATTTTACCATTCAAATTCAATTTACTTTTTATTAAAGATTTCACAATATCTTTTTTTAAATTCCACTCATCACTGTAAATGTGAAGTAATTGTATTTTTTTATTTTCGCAAAGTAAAGTTTTATTTAAATGATATGATTTATCTTTAATTAAAGATTCCTTTATCTCATCTGGCCGATAATGATGAGAATACAATCCATTATATTCAATGGCAAGATTTTTATCTGGAAGGTATATGTCAAGTTCTTTTCCATTCAATATAGATCTATTTGATTGAATTATTTCCCCACCATATATTGATCTCACATATTCATATAAATCAGTTTCTTCTTTACTTACTTTATTTACCTTTCTTTGATATGAATTAGATTCTCTAGTTTTTATATCATATATTTTTAACCATCTTGATATCGTAGATTTTGTAGTGTTAAGGTTTTCAGCGATTTGTTCACAAGTTAATCCACTTTGATACATCTCATATAATTTATTTTTATCACTCAAAATAGACAAACTTAAACTATTCCTTCTTCTACTATCAATTAAATTTTCAAGATTATGTAGACATAAGTATTTGTATACTGGAGATGTTGATATTTTTAAATTTTTAGCTATATTTTCAATGGATTCTTTTTCTATAATTCTTTTTTGATACATCCACTCATAATCTTCAAGTTTTAATTTCACTTCTTCACAAATTTTACTATCTTTACGGGAGCAATTTAAATTTGCATATAATCTAAACCCATTTTCAGTATAAGTTTTATCAATTGCACATACTTTACCACATCCACATTTACATCTTGGTATATTGTTTTCATCTATATTGTGAATCAAGGTGTATGCTCTTGTTCTTAGTGGGGGATTTATATAATGTTTATCTAAAAATGATGTAGATTCTTCAATCACTTTTCTTATATTCCGATTTAACGATAATTTGATGAATGAAGATTTGTCCCAATTGTTTTGAATTAACTCAATTATATTCATTGAAATTGATACTCTATCATTTATAGTATATATTGTATGGTTTTAAATATCAACCCAATAAATAATAATAAAAAATGACTAAAAATATATACGTTAATCAAATACAGAATAGAAATTTTTTATCTCCCACTGGATTTAAGCTTAGTCTAGTTAGATCGCCAAAAGTCGCATTTTTTTCAAATGTAGCAAATATTCCTGGAATAAATTTAGGTATAGCAAATCAACCAACATATTTAAAAGACATTGATATTCCGGGAGATAAGTTAGTTTTTGACGAATTTAGAATTAGTTTTTTGGTTGATGAAAATCTTGAGAACTTTATGGAGATTCAAAATTGGATGAGAGGGTTAGGATATCCAGAAAGTTTAAAAGAAATATATGATTTGCAAAATGAACCAAAAACCATTGATAATAGAAACTCACCAATGATGAATATCTATTCAGATGGTACTTTACAAGTTTTTAATAGTTCATATAATACTCAATTCAAAATTATATTTGAAGATATGTTTCCCACATTTCTTTCTGGACTTAAATTTGATGCTACAGATAACTCAATTGAGTACTTTACAGCAGAGGTAGTTTTTAGATATACTTACTATTATATCACAGACACAAAAGGAAATAGATTATGAGTATTGACTTGGAAAAAATCCAAGAAATGTGGGAAAAAGATTCAAAGATTGATGTTGATAATTTACATACAGAATCATTAAACGTTCCAATTTTACATTCAAAATATTTTGAAATATATAATACTATATTACTCTTAAGAAAAAAAGCAGAGCAGCAAAAAAGAAATATTAGGCACGAAAGGTATGAATATTATTCAGGAAAATCAGATCCAAAAGTTTATGTAGATAATCCATTTCCAAAAAAGATTAGAGATAAAGATACTATGCAAAAGTATCTAGATGCAGATGAAAAATTATCTCAAGTTTCTTTGAAAGTAGAATATTATGACGTAATGCTATCATATATTGAAGATATTTTAAAAATGATACACAATAGAACTTATCAAATTAAAAATTCAATAGATTATATGAAGTTTTCTTCTGGTATGTAATACAAATAAATACTTGTAGCGACATTATAAGAAGTGACTAATATTAAAATATCTAAAAAGAATGAGGTTTACATTAAGTTGGAATGTGAACCTCATATTTTATATGAACTTCAACAGTATTTTACATTTGAGGTTCCTAATGCAAAATTTATGCCTCAAAGAAGAAATAAAAATTGGGATGGTACAATAAGACTTTTATCAGTTCACACTGGAGAAATATATGCTGGACTTTTAGATAAGGTTGTGGAAAAGATAAATCTTCACGGATACTCATACGAATTTGTGAATAATAAGTATTACGGACTACCTTTTGAGGTCAATGAAACAGTATCTTTAGAAGGTGTAAAGGATTATATGAATAAAATTTGTTCATATGAACCAAGAACATATCAAGTAAGTTGTGTATTTGATGCTTTAAAATATAACAGAAAACTTATTATCAGTCCAACCGCTTCTGGTAAATCTTTAATGATTTATTCTATAGTTAGATACTTTACTGCAAAAAATAAAAATACTCTTATCGTTGTTCCAACAACAAGTCTTGTAGAGCAAATGGTCAAAGACTTTGCTGATTATGGGTGGAATTCTGATGATTACTGTCATAAAATATATTCTGGAAGAGAAAAAGATACTGAAAAACAGGTTACAGTTACAACCTGGCAATCAATTTATAAGTTAGAAAGAAAATTCTTTGAAGATTATGATGTTGTAATTGGAGATGAAGCACACTTATTTAAAAGTAAGTCCCTAATCAGCATTATGGCTAAGTTACACCACGCAAAGTATAGATTTGGGTTCACAGGAACTTTAGACGGCACACAGACGCATAAATGGGTCTTAGAGGGATTATTTGGACCTTCATATAAGGTTACAAAAACTTCAGAGCTAATGGAAAAAGGATTTATTGCAAATCTTGATATATATTGTTTAGTCTTAAAACACAATCCTAAAAAGTTTGAAACATATGAAGATGAAGTTCAATATTTAATTGGAAATGAAAGTAGAAATAATTTTATAAAAAAATTAGCTTTAGATTTAAAGGGTAATACTTTAATTTTATTTTCAAGAGTAGAAGCACACGGACAAATACTCTACGACATTCTAAATAATAATGAGAAGAATAAAAAAGTTTTTTTCATATATGGTGGAGTAGATGTTGAAGAAAGAGAAAAAATTAGAGAAATAGTTGAAAAAGAAAATGATGCTATTATTGTTGCTTCTTATGGAACAATGAGTACTGGAGTAAACATTAAAAATCTTTCTAATGTTATTTTTTCTTCTCCAAGTAAGTCTAGAGTAAGAAATCTTCAATCTATAGGTAGAGTGTTAAGAAAAGGTAAAAATAAGAGTAAAGCAGTACTTTATGATATTGCAGATGACTGTACATATAATTCATATAAAAACTATACTCTAAATCACTTTATGGAAAGAGTAAAAATATATAATGAAGAAGATTTTAATTATGAAATAGTAACAATAAATCTAAAATGAGATATGGAAGAAGAATTTTATGCAACCATAAAGTTTAAAAATGGAGAAGAAGTGTTTACAAAAATGTCTTCTTCAGAAGAAAAGAATGAAACTATTCTAATGCTACTTACACCAATAATAGTTTCTGAAGCTAAAGATAAGAATGGTTCAGTTATAGGATATAAGGTAGAACCTTGGTTAAAAACTACTAATGAAGATTTAATTATTATTAAAATGGATGATGTTCTAACTATCGTAGAAAATAGATCAGATGAAATGATTTCAATATATGAAAATTACTTAAATAGTTCTCATAGTGAATTTAAAAATTATTCAAAGATAAGTAAAAAGATGGGATATATATCTTCAATTAAAGATGCTATAGAAATGCTAGAGAAGATTTATAACAATAATCCAGAGAATTAGTCTCTAGAGTTTCTTTAATATACTTAAAGAACTTTAAGCTATAATTTATCTTCAAACGCGACAAGGCACATTATAGTCATTATTTGAGATCAAGTCAAGCTTGCTTAATTACCACTTTTTTGTTAGTATTGAATCAACAATAAATAAAAAAATAATAATGGTTGCTATATCTAAAGTTATGTCTGGAAGAAAAAGATCAGTTCATTATGTAAATAATAAAGATTTTTTAAATGCTTTAATTGAGTACAGGAATCAATCAATTGAAATAGCAGAAAAAGAAATACCAGATTTTAAAGTAGAAGATCTTAAAAAGTGGAATAGTCCAAATAAACCAAAAGTTCCCAATTATATTGGTGAATGTTTTCTTAAGATTGCGAATCACTTATCATATAAACCAAACTTTGTAAATTATATGTTTAAAGATGATATGATTTGTGATGGTATTGAAAATTGTCTTCAATATATTAATAATTTTGATCCAGAGAAGTCTCAGAATCCATTTGCTTATTTTACTCAAATTATTCATTATGCTTTTCTGAGAAGAATTCAAAGAGAGAAAAAGCAAATGGAAATTAAAAATAAAATTATTGAAAGGACTGGATATACTGAAGTATTTGAAGGTGATAGTTCAGAATGGTCCAACTATAGTGATTTCAATACTATTAAGGATAATATTCATAACAAGTTGAGATATTGATTGATGATTATTAAAATTGCAAAAGAAAATAGTAGGAGGCAGAAAAAGTGAAGGTGGGTTTGATTTGTGATACTCACTGGGGTGCAAGGAAAGGATCTAAACTTTTCCAAGATTATTTTGAAGAGTTTTATAAAAATGTTTTTTTCCCTAAATTGGAAGAAGAAAATATTAGTACAGTTATTCATTTAGGTGATGCCTTTGATAGTCGTAAATCAATTGATTATCAAAGTCTTGAATGGACAAAAAGAGTTATTCTTGACCCTCTTTCAGAGTATAAAGTTCATATGATTGTGGGAAATCACGATGTGTATTATAAGAATACAAATAATATAAATTCACCTACTCTTTTATTAAAAAATTATCCAAATATTAAAACTTATAGTGATCCAGAAATAGTAAGCATTGATAATACTAACATATTGTTTATTCCTTGGATTTGCTCTGATAATGAAGAGATGACCTACAACCTAGTTAAAACTAGTAAATGTAGTATTGGTATGGGTCATTTAGAATTGTGTGGATTTCAAGCATATAGAGGACATACAATGGATGAAGGAATGGACTCCTCCATTTTTGAAAAATATAAAAAAGTTTTTTCTGGACACTATCATACTCGCTCTGATAATGGTAAAGTCTTTTATATGGGGAATCCCTATGAAATGTTTTGGAATGATGTAGATGATCAAAGAGGATTTGTAATTTTTGATACTGAAACTTTAGATCATTATTATGTAAACAATCCGTATAGTCTTTTTAAGATAATTTACTATACGGATGATATTCCTCAAAAAATCAATTTAGAAGATTATGAAAATAAAATAGTAAAAGTGATTGTAAGAAAAAAAACTTGTTCTACTAAATTTGAAAAGTTTATTGATAAACTTTATAAGTCTGGAGTTGCTGAACTTAAAGTAGTTGAAAACTTTGAACTTGTAGAAATTGAAGATTTTGATATTTCAGAATCAGAAGACACATTATCAATTTTAAGTAGATATATTGAAGAGTCTGAAGTTGAAATTGATAAATCAAGTATAAAAAATATAATCTTTGATATATATCAAGAGTCTTGTGATATTGTATAATGTATATTTTAACACTAAAAGGAAGAGAGACTGATGGGGCATATTCTGTAATAGATGAACAAGGAGAAAAAGTTCTTTATTTATTTGTTGATGAAGATGATGCGACAAGATTTGCAATTATGTTAGAAGAAGATGATTATCCAGAAATGAGTGTGATAGAACTTGATGATGAATTAGTTGTAAATATGTGTGAAACAGAAGGGTATAGATATACAATCATTACCCAAAATGATATTGTAATTCCACCAAAAGATAATGATTATTTTTCGTAAAATTTCTTGGAAAAACTTTTTAAGTACAGGAAATCATAAAACTGAGATTGATTTTACAGAGAGTAAAACTAATTTAATTGTTGGTACAAATGGTGCAGGTAAAAGTACCATTTTAGATGCTTTGTGTTTTTCTTTATTTGGTCGCGGATTTAGAAAAATTAATAAATCTCAACTTGTTAATTCTGCAAATGATAAAAATTGTTTAGTTGAAGTTGAGTTTGATATTTCAAATCACAAATGGAAAGTAGTTCGTGGAATCAAACCTAATATTTTTGAAGTTTATAAAGACGATAAAATTTTAAATCAATTATATTCTTCTACAGAACAGCAAAAGTGGTTAGAGCAAAATCTTCTCAAGATGAATTATAAATCTTTCACACAAATTGTAATTCTGGGAAGTAGCGCTTTTGTACCTTTTATGGAATTATCAACTGCAAATCGTAGAGAAGTAATTGAAGATCTTTTAGATCTTAAGATATTTTCTTCTATGAATGGAGTTCTCAAATCTAAAATGCGGCAAATTAAAGATGATGTTAAGGTGTTAGATCTTAAAAAGCAATCTTTAAGTGATAAAATTGAGATGCAACAAAATTTTATTGAAGAACTAGAAAATCGTGGAAAGGAAAATATTAAACAAAAAGAAGAAAAGATTGATGAATTGTGTAAATTGCAAGAAGAACTTGGTGAAAAAAGTGAGAGTCTTGGATATAAAGTTGATGATTTAAATAAAGAAATTATAACGTATTCTGAATCTTCATCTAAGCTTCGTAAACTAGGAACACTTAAAGGAAAGATTTCTCAGAAGATAAAAAATATTACAGATGAGCATAAGTTTTTTTCTGATAATACGGTTTGCCCAACCTGCACTCAAGATATTGATGAAAAATTTAGATTAAATAGAATTGAAAGTGTCCAAAGTAAAGCAAAAGAACTTCAGTCTGGTTATGAAGAATTGAAAAAGACAATTGATATGGAGGAGAAGAGAGAAAATATATTCAATAATTTAACAAAGGAAATTAGTAAAATTACGAATGAGATTTCTCAAAACAATACTAGAATTTCTACACATCAAAAACAAATCCGAGATCTACAATCTGAAATTCAAAAAATTACCAATCAATTTGAAAATAAAAATATTGAACACAAAAAATTAGAAGAATTTAAAAACTCATTAATAACTGTTTATGATGAGATTTCTTTAAAGAAAGATCAGGTGCAAAAGTATGAATTTATACATTCATTATTAACTGATTCTGGAGTTAAATCTAAAATAATTAAAAAATACTTACCCTTAATTAATCAGCAAGTGAATCGATTTTTACAGATGATGGATTCATACATCAATTTTATTCTTGATGAAGAATTTAATGAAACTGTAGAATCTCCAATATATGAAGATTTTTCATATTCATCATTTAGTGAAGGTGAAAAGGCAAGAATAAACCTTGCTTTAATTTTTGCTTGGAGAGAAGTTGCAAGAATGAAAAATTCAACTAATTGTAATATTATTTTATTTGATGAAGTGTTTGATGGGTCTTTAGATGGTACTGGAACAGAAGACTTTCTAAAAATTATTCGCTATATCTTAAAAGATACAAGTGTATTTGTAATTTCTCATAAATTAGGTCTTGAAGATAAATTTGAAAATGTTTATAAAGCTGAAAAAATTAAAGGATTTTCCAGAATTGTTAAACTTTAATTAACCTCTTGATTTATTTTGGATTTTATGCTATACTTGACTAGTATACATAGATTATTTTTTGAGGATGATTAATGAAAATTTTGAAACTACTTATGAAGGTAGTTTTTCAATGAATTATGAGAGTGGAGGTTTAACATTGGGAAATTATCCATACTCCAGTGGATTTGACGATGATAAAATTATTTTTGGTGGAGATAGTAAAAATAGTAATAGTGTAGAAACCAGTATGAATGCAAATAAGGTATTTAAATATAATGAAGATAAAATCGTGAAAGAACTTCTTGACTATATTCGTGGTACTTACAAACAGCATTATTCTTCTGGAGATGATGAAATTCAAACACTTGATTTAATTGGTGCTTGTGGAGATGGTGAACCTTTTTGTCGTAGCAACATTTTGAAGTATGCTTCGCGTTATGATAAGAAAGGAACTGCTCGTCTGGACATTATGAAAGTTATGCATTATGCTGTACTACTAATGCATTTTAATGATAAAAATTCACAACGTGAAACTTATCCTCAGTAATTGTAAAATTAAAAGAACAATCAATGAAACTTTCTGAAAATACTCTAACAATTTTAAAAAACTTTTCTGGTATTAATCAGTCAATTCTTTTTAAGGAAGGTAATAAACTTCGTACAATATCAGTAGCTAAAAATATTTTAGCTGAAGCGACAATTACTGAAGAATTTCCAAAGGACTTTGGAATTTATGATTTGAATCAATTTCTAAATGGGATGGGTCTTCATAAAAATCCAGAACTTAATTTTGATAATGATGGATATGTTGTGATTCGTGAAGGAAAAATGCGATCAAAGTATTTCTTTGCAGATCCTAATGTAATCATTACTCCTCCAGAAAAAGAAATTGAATTTCCAACTGGAGATGTTTGTTTTGAACTAAAAACAGAACAATTAGATCGCCTTCTGAAAGCAGCAGCAGTATACCAGCTTCCAGATATTTCTGCTGTTGGTGGATCTGGAGTAGTGAAATTAGTAGTTCGTGATAAAAAGAACGACACTTCAAACGATTTCTCTATTGTTGTAGGAGAAACTGATAATGAATTTTGTTTTAACTTTAAAGTTGAAAATCTTAAAATTCTTAACGGATCTTATGAGGTAGTTGTATCAAGAAAACTTTTATCTAAATTTGAATCTAAAAATCATAATCTAATTTATTGGATTGCTTTAGAACCTGATTCTACTTTTGAATAATGAAGCATATACTCTTTACACTAAAGGGTTGTATTCCTGAAGAATTGAATGATGAAGGTTTTATCAGGGATGTTATGTATCAAGCATCAGAATGGTCAAAATCTACTTTGATTTCTTTACATTCTCATAAATTTGATCCTCAAGGAGTCACTGCGATTGCTCTACTTGCGGAAAGTCATATCAGTATCCATACTTGGCCAGAGAAAGGTATGGCGATATGTGATGTTTTCACTTGTGGAGATCATACAAAACCAATGGATGCAGTAGAATATATGAAAACAGAATTTAATTCTGCTAATATTATTGTAAATGAATTTGAAAGACCACTAGAATGAATATTTTTGTTACATCTTTGTGTCCAACAAAATCTGCTCAAGTTCTTCCGGACAAATTAGTAGTGAAGATGCCCGTTGAAACCTGCCAACTATTATCTATAGTAGCATCACACAAGTGGGGACACGGATATGGCACTCTTCCGAAGGCAGACGGCACTCCTTATGCCACAGAGAAGGGTGCCTTTCGTAATCATCCCTGTACTAAGTGGGCAAATGAGTCTGAAGAAAATGCAAGATGGTTGTTAGTTCACGGATTTGCATTGTGCCAAGAATATGCTGCAAGATATGAAAAAACTCATACTTGCTTTCAAACACTTCTTGCTGCAAATGAAATCTTTCCAAATGTGAACTATAGTAATCACACACCATTCGTCAGAGCTATGCCTGATGAATATAAACTTGATACAAGCATTGATACATTCACTGCATACAAAATGTATATTGCTTCTAAACCTTGGGTATGCGATAATTATATTCGCTTACCACATCGTAAACCTTCTTGGATAAACTAAATTATGGAACTATCTGAAAATAAACCTTTCTTGTGGGTAGAACAATGGGCACCAGAATCTGTAGAAGAATTAATTTTAACTAAAAGTGTTAAAGAATTTTTCTTAAATGTTGCAAAGGAAGGTCAACTAAATCAAAATCTAATTCTTCAAGGGTCTCAAGGTTGCGGTAAAACACAAACAATCAAAACTCTTTGTAAAATTACAAAACAGGATGTTTTATTTTTAAATGGATCTTCTGAGGGGAGGTATTTGGATACTATTCGTAATCAAGTAATTAATTTTGGAACTACCGTTTCAATGTTTAATGATAAGAAAAAGGTAGTATTTTTTGATGAATTTGATGGAACAACTAATGATGTAATGCTTTGTCTTCGTGGAGTCATTGAGCAATTGCATAAAAATGTATGTTTTATTTTTACTTGTAATAATTTAAATAAAATTATTGAACCTATTCAATCTAGATGTGTTGTCCTAAAATATACTCCAATTTCTAAAGAAGAAAAACCTCAAATGATGTCTGATACTTTTAAGAGAGTATCTTATATTTTGGATAAGGAAAATATTGAATATGATACTAAAGTCATATTGGAAATGGTTAAAAATTATTTTCCCGATACCAGGAGACTTTTAAACGCTCTTCAGAGTTATTCTGTAACTGGAAAAATTGATTCTGGAATTCTTGCAAGTTTTTCTGATGTACAAATTGATAATCTTATAGAATTCATTAAAGATAAAAATTTCCCAGAAGTAAGAAAGTGGGTTATTAATAATGTTGATAATGATACAAATATTATTATGCGTAAAATTTATGATGCCCTTTACCATGTATTAGATGGTCCAAGTATTGCATCTTCGGTTTTAATTATTGCAAAGTATCAGTACCAGAGTGCCTTTTGTGCAGACCAAGAGATTAACTTGCTTGCTTGTATAACTGAAATAATGTGTGAATGTAAATTTAAGTGAATATTATGGAATTGAAGGATTGGTTAAATTCAATTAATGATACAAAGAAAAATTTAATTGACGAAAATAATTCTGTTGAGAGAGAATATCCTCCATTTATAATCAATAAATGTTTATCAGGTAATATTGATTGTTTATTGTATTCAAATGAAATGAATATGAATAGGCATTTGAGTAAAAAAATGCAATATGATTTTTATATAAATAGTATTCGTAAAAGAAGAAGATTTTCTCCTTGGGTTAATAAAGAAAAGATTAAAAATCTTGAAATTATTAAAGAATATTATGGATATAATGATGAAAAGGCAAGACAATCTTTGAAAATACTTACAAGAAAACAAATTGAATTTATTAAAGACTCTCTTGATACAGGTGGAAAAAAATGAGTAACATTAGCGAATTAAAAGTGAATTGGACTTCTGATATGATGATTGAAGTTTCTTTGAGTGAACCTGATGATTTTTTGAAAGTTCGTGAAACCTTAACTCGTATTGGAGTAGCTTCAAGAAAAGAAAAAAAATTGTATCAATCCTGTCATATTCTTCATAAGCAGGGTAGATATTATATTGTTCACTTTAAAGAATTATTTGCGTTGGATGGTAAGCACGCAAATTTAACTGTGAATGATATTCAAAGACGAAATAGAATTATTAAACTAATTTCTGATTGGGGTTTAGTTAATGTAATTAATCATGAACTTGTTACTGATATTGCACCTCTTAATCAAATCAAAGTTCTTGCTTATAAAGAAAAAAATGATTGGGTTTTAGAACAGAAATACTCAATTGGTAAAAAAAGAGTAGAAGAAACCGAATAATGAAAGTAGGGAATTCAACATTCCCTTTTTTAATGAATTGTTATAAATTAATAATGGATGCCGAAAGGGTCTGCACAATCAAACCTCGCTTAAAAAGGAGTTAATAAAATGACAAAAGGAGTTAATAAAATGGCTAACCTAGCAAGATATACTGCTTCAGATCTTACCCAATTGATGGATAGAATCACACATAATAGTATTGGGATGGATGAATATTTTGATCGTTTATTTAATCTTCACGAAACTACATCAAATTACCCACCATACAATTTTATTAAAATTAGTAACAGTGAGTTTAGATTAGAACTTGCACTTGCTGGATTTAGAAAAAAAGAAGTTAATGTATACACTCAAGATGGTAAACTTTTTGTTGAAGGGCATAAAGAAGATAAAGAACTAAAAACAAAATACCTACACAAAGGTTTAGCACAAAGAAGTTTTACTAGAGTGTGGACACTCTCTGATGATATGGAAGTTAGATCAGTTGATTTTGAGGATGGGATTTTGACAGTTATTTTGAGTAAAGTTGTTCCAGAACACCATAAGAGAATGGATTGGTTCTAAATAATTTTGGGCAATCCCAAATATCGTCGCCAAGGGAGGTTAATGGCAAAAACCATTGACGCCTCCCTTTTTTATTGCTATAATAATTATTATTGTGAGGAGGAATTTTGATTTGACTGTAAAGTTAGTATTATTGAAATCTGGTGAGGATATAATCGCTGATGTAAATGAAATGTACACAGAAGAGCAAAAACTTATTGGATACTTATTTAAAAAACCTTGCTCAGTAAAACTACGTAGCTTTTCTCCAGAGTCTGATGGTAAAAATGGATATCAAATTGGACTTAGTTCTTGGATTCCTTTAACTCAAGATGATATAGTTCCAGTTCCTTTAGAGTGGGTTGTAACTATGGTAAATCCGATTGAAAGATTGCTTCAAATGTATGAAAATGATGTTGTAGATAAGAAAGAAAATGATAAAAATTCTGATTCTAATTAATAATTTAGTTCTAATTTCAAAAATAGAAGAAGTTGGAGTTGATATTGGAGAACCCGATTGTAAACTTACAGAACCATTTGTAATTAATACAGATTCTATAACAAATGTAAAAACATTTATTCCGTGGATATTTGATTATACAAATCAAAATACTATGATGATTTCTTCAGATAAAATATTGACTATTGTAGAACCGAATGAAACTCTTCTTCAAAAATATGAGGACTTGACTAAAAAATGAGATTTTATACAAATGTTCAGATGGTTGGTAATGAATTTCTTGTTCGTGGATATGAAAATGGTCAAAGTGTTATATTTAGAGAAAAGTATCAACCTACTCTCTTTGTTAAAAGTAATAAAAATTCAAAATATAAAACACTTGAAGGTGAAAATGTAGAACCAATTCAACCTGGTACTGTAAGAGATTGTAGGGAGTTTTACAGTAAATATAAGGATATTGATAACTTTAAAATATATGGTAATGATAGATATGTGTATCAATATATTTCTGATAAGTATCCAGAAGATGAAATAAAATTTGACATTAAAAAAATCAATCTTGTAACACTTGATATTGAAGTTGCTTCTGAGAATGGATTTCCAGATACGGAATCTTGTTCTGAAGAAATCTTATCTATTAGTGTTCAAAATTACTCTACTAAAAATATATTAACTTGGGGAAGAAAACCTTATACTAGTAAAAAGAAAAATGTAAAATATATTCATTGCTCAACTGAATATGAACTTTTATCTTCATTTTTGATTTTTTGGGTTAATTATCCTCCAGAAATTGTTACTGGATGGAACATCCAATTGTATGATATTCCGTATATTTGTGGTAGGTTGGAAAAAGTTCTTGGTGAAAAAGAAATGAAAACTTTTTCTCCTTGGGGTCTTGTTACTAAAGGTGAACTGATAATTTCTGGAAGAAAAAATGTAGTTTATGATGTTGGCGGACTTACTCAATTAGATTATCTTGAACTTTATAGGAAATTTACATATAAGGCTCAAGAATCTTATCGTCTTGATTATATTGCTGAAGTGGAATTGGGACAAAAGAAACTAGATCACTCTGAGTTTGATACCTTTAAGGATTTTTATACAAAAAATTGGGAAAAATTTATCGATTACAATATCATTGACGTGGAACTTGTTGACCAATTAGAAGACAAGATGAAACTGATTGAACTTGCTTTGACTATGGCTTATGATGCAAAGGTGAATTATGCCGATATATTTTATCAGGTTAGAATGTGGGATACAATTATCTACAATTATCTAAAGAAAAGAAATATTGTAATCCCTCAAAAGGATAGAAGTGAAAAAAATGAAAAATATGCAGGTGCTTATGTTAAGGAACCTATTCCAGGAAAATATGATTATGTTGTTTCATTTGACTTGAATAGTCTATATCCACATTTGATGATGCAATTCAATATAAGCCCAGAAACATTGGTTGATGATAGACATCCAACAGTAAATGTGGAGAAGATTCTTAAAAAAGAACTTTCATTTGAAAACTACAAGGACTACGCTATATGTCCTAATGGAGCAATGTATAGAAAAGATTTTCGTGGATTTCTTCCAGAACTAATGGAAAAAATGTATGAAGAACGTAAGATCTTTAAAAGAAAAATGCTTGAAGCAAAGCAGCAATACGAAGAAACTCCTACTAAAGATCTTGAGAAAGAAATTGCAAGATGTAATAATATTCAGATGGCGAAGAAGATTTCTCTTAATTCTGCTTACGGTGCTTGCGGAAACGCATACTTCAGGTACTATAAATTATCAAATGCAGAAGCAATTACCTTAAGTGGTCAAGTTGCAATTCGCTGGATTGAGAACAAAATGAATCAATATTTAAATAAGATTCTCAAGACAGAAAATAATGATTATGTTATTGCTTCTGATACTGATTCTATCTATTTAAATCTTGGACCTCTTGTCTATAAATTCTTTAATGATAAGACTAAAGATATAAACGACATTGTAGAAATTTTAGATAAAATTTGCAAAGAGCAATTTGAACCTTTTATTGAATCTAGTTATGATGAACTCGCAGAGTATGTAAATGCTTATGAGCAGAAAATGCAAATGAAGAGGGAAAACATTGCTGATGGTGGAATTTGGACTGCTAAGAAAAGATATATTCTTAATGTATGGGATAGCGAAGGAGTTCGTTATGAAAAACCCAAACTAAAAATGATGGGAATTGAAGCAGTAAAGTCTTCTACTCCAGCACCTTGTCGTAAAATGATTCAAAATGCTCTAGAGTTGATGATGAATGGTAATGAAGAAGATATTATCAATTATATTGAAAAATCTCGCAGTGATTTTTATAAATTATCTCCAGAAGAAATTGCTTTTCCAAGAACAGTTTCTGATGTAAATAAGCATAAGTCTTCTTCTACGATTTATAATAAAGGAACTCCGATTCACGCTAGAGGGGCACTTTTGTTTAATCATTACATTAAAGAAAAAAAATTAACAAACAAATATTCTTTAATTAATAATGGTGAGAAAATTAAATATTGCTATTTAAAAAAACCCAATCCAATTTATGAAAATGTAATTTCATTTATTCAGGATTTTCCTAGAGAACTTGGTCTTGACAAATATATTGATTATGACCTACAATTTGAAAAAAGTTTCTTAGATCCACTAAGGTCAATTCTTGATGCAATTGGATGGAAGACTGAACAAAAAGTTAGTTTGGAGGATTTTTTCTCATAAT
>Ga0194023_1000027_pt1 | contig 23681 bp, 19 predicted proteins | sample IW6Sep16_MG_FD_140348 | JGI IMG/M metagenome (GOLD analysis project Ga0194023, IMG submission 140348) | Freshwater microbial communities from the Broadkill River, Lewes, Delaware, United States - IW6Sep16_MG | ecosystem: Environmental > Aquatic > Freshwater > River | place: USA: Delaware...
GAAAAGTAAAAAAGCTGCTATTGTTATTATTCTCATATTATTATTGTTGTACAATTACGATAAATTGACCATCACAAGCCTCGTAGCATAAAGCACCAGCTGGCACAGCTCCGGAACATGGAGGACAAACAAAATTTACTTGAAATTGATTATCAGTAGGCTCAGTAACAACTAGGTTAGTAGGATTTAAAGAAGTAACCATTACATCATCTTGTAAATCTGATAAATCTACCGTTACATCAGTAGGACAATCATCTATACCTATTGTTAATTGATTACTACCAGCACTAAACGAAGCATTCAAACATTGATCATCTGTATCAGTATCTAATGAGCTTAAATCTATAGTTATGTCAGTAGGGCAATCATCTATACCTAGTTCTAGGTTAGAACCATTTAAGCTACCATTCAAGCATTGATCATCTGTATCAGTCATCCCACAAGTAACTGAAGTAAGTACAGTACTCATATCAGCTAACACTATCTCTATAAACCCACCATTACAGTTTAAATCCGATATAACCCCATCGGCTCCACCGCCACCTCCAAGTCCACAAGCATTCAAGTCCTCAACTTCTGTACTACCATCAGGCCATGTAAAAGTAACTACCCCAGCAGCACAAGTAATATCTATATCACCCCAAGCAATGTAATCATCTACATCTACCCAGTCAGCTACACCACCACTTACACCTATAACCTGACCTTCTGCTCCAGGCACCATTTCTATATTCAATGTATTTCCTGGACCAGTAACTAACCCTAATACTGTCTCAGATTCAGTTTCAAACGAAAGTGTCTCTCCGTTAGTCATTGTTTGAGTAAGTCCAGACTGAGAACCAGCGTTAAATGCTGCAAAATCCCAGCTATAAGCGTCAGCTACACAACTTAAATCTACTGTAATATCCGGTGCAGTCAATAAATCAAACACGACAGTACTAGGATCAGTACAAGTAACTCCTTGTAAGTAGCCATCATTACCTACCGCAGCTCCACATGGAACAGTAGTGGTTATAGTCGATCCATCTGCTAACTCAATCTCTAATACATCAGATACACAATCTATGTCTGCTATAACACCGTCAGCTTCCTCACATGGTACAGTAGTAATAACTACCGAAGCATCATTCATAGTGAACTCTATAACATCATTCACACAAGCCATTGATACTACATGAAGCTCAGTAGAAACATCACATGGCACAGTAGTTAGTATTGTAGCTGGCTGTGTAGTAGTAATCTCTATAAATCCATCCACACAATTCAAATCATCAATAACTAAGTCTACTCCATTTGTACAAGCTACATCTGTTTCTATAATAGCACCATTGGTAAGGATAATATCAATCTCTGAATCATTACACTCTAAATCTGCTATATAAGTACCAGGATCAGTATTAACCACACAACTCATATCTATAATCTCAATTCCATTTGGATCGTCCTCTAATTCTAAGGTTAGAATACCTGATGTACAGTTCCAGTTTGCATTTAGCGTCTGATCATCTGTATCTATAAATTCATCTCCACATGGGATTGAAGTAGTTACAGTACTCGCATCTGATAATAAAAGCTGTACAAGCCCATCAGAGCAAGATCCGTTAACAACATAAACGTCAGGACCCATATCGCCACCAAAACAAGTACTTAAGTCTACCGTCTGTACTCCACCACCATCTTCTAATTCTATAGAAAGTTCTCCAGTTACACAATCAAGATTAAAAGTTTGTATTTGTTGATTATCAGAACTTTCACCGCCTATTAAATCACTTAAATCTAACTGCAATGGTGGCTCTCCATCATCTTCTAATGAAATAAACATAACCGATCCAACAAGAGTAAGTTGATCAATAGTCTGATCATCAGTTCCTACTCCACCGCAAGCGTTTAAATCTATTGTTGCTGACTCACTACCTACCGTAGCTGTAAATAATCCATTTTCATCACACTCTAATGTCACCTCAGAATCTCCAGCTGCTATACAACTCAAGTCTACTGAGTAGTCCTGACCCTCCACCATGTCGATTGTAAGCTCGTTTGTCACACAATCAAAGGTTAGGTCATTTATTACATCAATGTCCAGGTTATCTAATGTCACGCAGACTGGTGGTACATTATCCTGACTTAATGAGATACATAATTCATCCCCTGAGAAATTAAAGAAGTCTATGAATTGTGGATCAGGTAGTGTCTGAGATAAATCAACACATTGAGTAGGCTGACCGTCATCTTCTATTGATAAACATAATTGACTACCAGTAATCTGAAAGATCTCAATTTGCTGGTCATCCGTATCAGGCTCACCATCAGCTCCAGCACAATCTCCAAATGGAATAGTTAAGTTAGGTCCATCCGAAAATATCAACACTAACTCACAATCATTATTGATCGATCCTCCAGTAACATAATTATCTTCAAATTCATCTGTTAAATCTACTGAATGGATCGTACCATTATTCATTGTTAATAATAGATCAGTACCAAATAAGTCTAAGTCTACAGCAAAGACATCACTTGGATCACTTGGAGGCTTATTAATACATAATAAATCATTAATTAAATCTGAGTAAGGATCAACAAAGTTTATTCTTCTACCATCTGAGATCGCCACACCTAAAGCCTGATCACTTCCATATTCTTGCATTAATGATATATTACATAAGCCTACTGCACTTCTCCCAGATGTCTCAATCACACCATTGGCACTAAACTCTTTTATGTAAGTACAAGTTGAGGCTATAATAGCATCATACGATGTTGATGTTATCAGCTGATTACCTACATCAAGGAAATTTACATCTTCCCCATTTCTAATTAATATTTGCGCCCTACCATCTGTAGTCTCAAATATGTAAGTGATCTCACATAATGGCACGAGGTATGATTGTCCATCTTCAGCCAATATGTTTACACTACCAATCTGTGCGTTTAAGCCAAATCCTATAAAGGATAGGATTAGAACTAATAATTTATGTGTTTTCATTTAACTTTTTTATTATGTTGTTAATTGTATATGCCTTTAAATCTTTTAATTTCTGATCAGGAAACATCTCTCTTAGTCTATTAATGTCTCCTATTGATAATACCTTATTTTGATAACCACAGTTCTCACCGTCTACCGTCCACTCACATGGAATATAATACTTCATTATAGAATCTACATCCATAGGTGTTTCATCGTAATGATGTTCCTGGTAATGAAATAAGTTATTATCTACTTCAGACTTACCCCACCCTATTTCTTTAAATGCTGCATAAACTTTAGGCTTATCAAAGTTGATACCTCGTATATGCTCGTGAGAGAAGTTTAAAGCATGAAGCCATTCATGAACTACATTAGATTGCTCTTCCTGATCGTACCATCCTATATTCATAGTAGGTAGCCAAGAACTAACAGCTAGACAATCAGTTCCTACGTAGCTCCATGATCCATCTGCTACATTAAAACTTATTCTGATTAATCCTGGATTATCACCCATTTCTTCAACTATTCGCAACCCTGGCACTTCATCCAAGATTCTCTGTATCCCTTTTCTGACGTAATCTCTCTGAAACATAGAACCACCTATAAAACTATAGGTGAACAATGTATCGAAAGGCCAGTACTTTCCTTTAGGGTTTATCGCTCTAGCTACATCTTTGTAAATCTGCCTTGTATAATGTATTCTCATGCTTATGGATATTCTAGTATTACTGTTAATGATCCGTAAAAATAAACCGTACCTGACAACACCCCACCAGCCTGAACAAAAGGTATTAACATTGTATCCCTATCAGTCGTATAATTAATATTTGTACTTGATACTACAAATGGCTGGTCATTATCGGTAGTTAAAGCACCAGTAAATGTCGTATTGACATTTAATACTTCTTCATTCCAGTTCTTGTCTACATTTGTAAAATCTCTTTCTGCCCTCAAGTATAGCCTTACCCCAGTTATAGCCGTACTACTTCTCCTTCCTCCAAAATAAGCAGCCTTAACAGTAGTACCACTAGGTAAAAATAAACCAGCTGGTGCAATACCAGAACTAAATTGTGGGGTAGCACCATTTCCTTTACCTTGTGACTTACTCGTTTCTTGTCCACTATACCATTGATGAAATGAATACCAATTATTGGTATTATTACCATACCATCTACCTCCTATGTACCATATTTGCTGACTAGACCCACCACTAGGCGCAGCTGGAACAAAATTAGAGCCATCGTACTCTAATACATCACCAGTAGTAGGCGTAACCGTAGTAACATCTACATCAGAATGAGTATCTATTGATCCGTCAGCAGTAGCAGTTAGTCTAACCTCTCCACTTGAGTCATCATAAATGGCTGTAATGCTAGTATGATTAACATGATTGAATTGCGAACCAGTTATATCCTCTATTTCTTCGTCACTCCTTTGGGTGTCTGTGTCTGTATCAGTCTGCCAATCTGAATTACCCAACTCGGTATCTATAGCAGAAACTATCTCTGATCCGGACTGATCAGCAGTAGCATTATTCTCTACTCCATCTAACTTACTCTTATCACCATCTACAAACGGCCCTTCTACAAGAAGAGCTTGCTTATTATCTAATGCAGTTTGAGTAGCTGTACTAATAGGTTTATCTAAATCACTCGTATTATCGACATTACCTAAGCCTACATCACTTTTAGTAGTTCCATGTGGGTTAGTGCCATCATCTAATGTTAGTTCACTATGATTAGTAGCTCCACCACCTTGACTATTTATGTAATCTGTTAAAGCCTGAAGGCTGAATAAAAAATCTCCAGCAGCCGGATTATGGACCCTGATCAATTCAACACCAGTAAATCCACTTCTAATGACTCGATCTTGCGAAAACAATCCGCTTGATATAAATAATAGTGATATGACTACAAGGTGTCTCATTATTTAATTAGCTTGCCACTAATCCAAAAGTTTGCGCCTGGGCTAACTGACAATAAGTGGGTATTTGATGGCATAAGCCTTCCTCTTCTCTCAATAATACCTCTCATTAATACGTCAGGTGTACCACGTATTGTACCAGCTTCATCAAAAAATGATAGTAATATTCCAGTTGAATTACCGCCTTGACTCCTTATATCGTGCCACCTAGTCGTTCCTAATGCTTGGTGATTAAAACCATAACTTACACCTTGGCCATATAGTTGAGGTCCATCTACATCTAAATAATTCGACACCCATGCAAGAGTAAATTCAGCATCATTATCTAAACCTGAATAATTAGTGAAAACCCAAGAAGATCCATTGTATTCATATTGAAATGACCATCCATGATCGTAAAATATAGATACAACAGTACTGTCAACTCCAGCTGAAACACCAGCACTAATCCCTAGCTGGCGATAAGTTTCATCAGGTGTAATTTGAATATGCGCAACTTTTGATGCATCAATACCTGAGTGATGTAGTGTGAATCCATTTCCACTTGGACTTGATGTAATACTATCAATATTTATTGGCGAATGACTTGCATCGTCTAGTAAGTACCACTCACCAATAGTACCAGTTACAACACCATCAAAATCTAATCTAGGGATACAAGATAGCTCCACCTGATGGGAAGTGTCTTGTACATACGTATATTGTTCTTGAGTCCATACACAATCTCCTTTAGTTATGGTGTATAGATACTTCCCAGTTTCAAAATTGCTATTAAAAGGTAAACTAATTTCATAGGGATCAGTTAAAGAGATTCCAGTAAAATCAATAAGTCCAAGATTAGGACGCTGAATTGTCATTAAACCATCCTCAGCTCCATGGACACTAATTTCAAAATTATCTCCTTGTTGCATAAAAGTTGTCTGCGAAATTTCAGGGTTAAAATCAGAGCAAGTATCTATAACAGTAGAGAGGTCTACCGAAAAATCGGTGCCATCTTCTGTCACAGTAAGAGTATAGTTCACAGAATCCAATACAAAGGCACTTATAGAAGGTCCATTACCTAAATCGATTGGCACACACACCGGATCTTCGCCATCATCATCCAATGATATACAGAGTAAACCATTAATATAGCTCATATTATCAATTCCCTGATCGTCCGTATCCTGAGAAGGTGCTAAACAGCTAGTAAGGGATGCTATAATATCACTCATTTCATCTGATACATTATACTCAGTAGTTTGGTTGCCGTCATAGGACCTAATATCTACTGTACCTCCATAACCAGCCGTCACTTCATGGACTACAGATATAGGTAGCAATGCAGTCGTACCACTTACAAGATTAACTTCTAATAGACATTCGCAATCATCAGCAGTCTTTATATCTTCATAAGCTTCGTCTATGATCGTACTGAAATTTACATTCCTAGCCCTAAGAAGGGTTTCGTCACCTACTGGTGTTAGCCTTACAATCTGATCATAAGGAATTACCATTTCAACTCTATCTACGGTGTACTTAAAATGAGAACAGTCCTGAGCAAAACTTAGCCCATAGACCGCCATAAATACGATTATTGATATAATTCTATTCATCACCCTTATTTTCTTTAGTTTCATCATCCTCTTTCTTAGTTAATGTAGGCTCTATTTTGTATTTCCATAACCATCCACCAAAGCCAGCAAACAAAGCACCTACCATGGCAAGTATAGCTGCCCTGGAAGCCTCCATAAAGATTGAGGACCCAAAAAAAGCAAAGGCATAACCATATAGCATATTTTCAATGTCCATTAATTCTTGTTTTAATAATTGATAATTCATAATATCGTGTTTACTAGCTATGCTTTATTTTATTTTATTTATTCTTCGTTTATAACTTCTCCATTCCTCGTTTCTTGGAATGGGCTTGTTAAACTTGCATTAAATCCTTTCGCTTCAATAACCTCTTCAACTCTAAAATACTTTGTATTACCTGTGCTTAGGTTTTCAACTTTTATTATTGGCGATGCAGTTACTAAGTGATCAAGAGTTAAATTCCTTAATGCAGCTTTTATACTTGCTTTGTTGTTTAGCGTTATATCGTGCGCTCCACTTGTAATTCTATAATTTGCCATAATTTATACTTGTTTTTATTCTTCAAATAATATTGACCACCAAGACCCATTCCAATTAGTACTTAATGTATTATTTACCCTTAACTCTAATGATGCTCCATCAGGAATAGATGTGTTTAAATCAAAAGTAAACACCGAAGCAACAGCATCACTATATAATACGGTAACAGTTTCCTGTAAGACACTATTCACCCATACTTCAAGTTCTAAAGACCCTGATGAACCAGCGCTTCCACCATACCTTAAAATTACCTTTTTTATGGTACACGCTAAAGGCGAATAATATATTGTTGTGAAATGACCATAATTTAATGGGGAGGAATAAAGCCCATAATTTAAAAAGTAATCGTTAGCATTAGAGGCAAAGAAACCTCCATTTACACAGAAACTTGATCCCCCTGATCCCCCTCCTGCTAAATCAGCAATAAATTGCGTAGTAGTTAGTTGGTTACCTCCTGCCTCATTAATTAGCTGAATATTTTCAGTCCCATCTAGTGTTGACTTTGTAGGGTGTGCCATAATTTTTATGTTTTATATCTCTTCAAAATATGCTGACCAGACAAGATTGCCCCAAGATACACCAGTAAAAGTTCCACTTATATGTAAAAAAACACCCCTCCCAGGTGAAGCGACAGCCGAAGATGTAAATGTAAATTCGTAAACTGATTCGCCATTTACCTCGGCAATATCCGCAGTATAATCAACCGTTTGAGACTCAATAGATGAAGCACCAGAGCCTGTGGTGTTCCGCTCTTGGAAATCGACTGTAATATCCCCATCTGATAAAGCTGCTCCAGTCAATGCAACTACAACTTTTTTTAATTGTGCAGTAACAGGAACTACAATTGTGTTATATCTTTGTATGCTATTTCCTTCACCTTCTGACGTAATTGGCAAATAAAAGTCAGGAGCAGGAACAGTGCTATTAAAAAAAGCACCATTAAATAGAAACGTTGCCTTACTTGATCCACCGCCTGCTAAATCAGAAATAGATTGAGTAGTAGTTAGTTGGTTACCGCCTATTTCATTTATTAATTGAATATTTTCAGTGCCATCTAACACTAGTTTAGTAGGGTGTGCCATATTATTTTACATTTGTATCTCTGATAATAGCAGTCACTTGCTCTGTAATATTTGCATCAGTAGATAAAGAGTTAGCAAAGCAGTTTTGAATTTTAACGTTGTATGCTCCAGCATCTAAACTTTGTATATTTACAGAAGCTGCGTCATTGATAAAAGTACAGTTTTCAAATATAATATTATCCGCACCTGTTCCTGTTATATTTTGTATAGATACATTTGCACTACCTGCATCATTACAAGTAAATCTACAATCTTTAAATCTTATTTCTGAATTTGCATCCATTACAAGATCTTTAATTACAACATTAGCATTATTATCTGCAGTAAAATCTCCAGTAACTAATATTTTACCATTAGTCATATCTATATCGTTAGCACCAGAAGCACCAATTTTAAAGTTGTTACCCTCTGCACTATAGGCAGTATCTACTTTACATAGAATAGTAGTGTTATTGACATATACATGCTGACCAGCTCCTAAAAAACATGGGAAGTTAAAAGTATGCTTTGGAGAAACTACGTCTCCTAAATCATAAACTACATTCTCATAATAATTTGCACTGACAGTGGGGAATGTAGTAGATACCATACTGAGGCCTGCGGTGTTAGGGTCTGTGAGATCAGAGAAAGAGGGTGCAGTACCGTTATCTATTATCTTATCAATTCTCCAAAGAACTTGAGTACCAGAACCGTCGAAAGATTTATCTGTCCAGATAGCATTACTATCCATCCCTGCCTCTATATTCAGCTCTCCTACATCATAGATAAAGGTTGAATTGGTTACAGCTACGCTTTGTTCCATTTGAATCCTAAGAACTCCTAATCCATTTCCTAGACTAGGACTAGCAAAAATTCTATTTACTTTTAATCTGTTGTATGCTCCGTCTTTTACTGCTGTAGGTTGAGAGTTAGTAAAAGAACATGTAGTTTCACCATTCTGACCTGTAATATCGTCTACTTCTAAATCAAATAGATCACAACCTACTTGGATAACCCAAGATCGTCCTGAACCTGATTGATTTAAATCTCCAACTTTACCTCTAAAACTAGAATCAGGATGGTACATACCAATCATTAATGGAATAGAACCTCCATTGTTAGAATTAAAATCTACATAAGGAGCTTGTACTTCAAAGTTTCTTTGCTCAAAGGTACCAAATGTAGCAGACACAACGTCAGTCCATAAACTATATTGACCATCTCCTGTTGTAGAGAAGGTTGTACCTGGATCAAATAAAAATGAAGCAGCAGTTGCTGTACCACCAAAGGTAGCTTCTGCATTATTACCTTGATTATCTACTACATGAGCGTAATCAGCTTTAGTTATGTAAAACATATCTCCAGCCGTTACACTTACATCTCTATTAGCAGCGTGTAGTGATTGAAAAGGTAAAGTTCTAAAACCTTTATCTCCTGTACTATCATCTCCAAAAGGATTTATGTAGTATACATTTTCATATTCTACATCTGCTCCACCTATACCTTCACCTCCATCTTCTCTGCTTTGAAGTTCTTGAGTTAGGAGGCTTGAAAATTTAACTACACCTTCTCCAGGATTAGCACCGTCATTGTCTAATCCAGTTAGTGAGCCACTACCACATTTATTTCTGGTCGGCTTCTTACCTAACTTTAAATATACGTCTTGTTTTGAACAGTCAGCCATTAGCAATAAATATTTCCTATTTCTTTAATAAGGTTATAGAGTGAGACCAAGTTTCCATGTTCAACTTTTGGTCCACAACCTTCTTTTCTTTTTTGTACCTTTAGTCTATACAAAGGGATATGCCATTCTTTCTCACAGCATCCTTTTTGTAGACATGCTTTATTGTACTCTTTATCTAATCCAACTGCTCCACACTCATTCACAAGTACACATATGACTAAACCATTTAAATCGAAGTTTTCAACTCCTGTCATATTCTGGTTAGGACCAGAAACAAATTGATTTCTATCTATAAAGTAGTCGTCACATGCAGGACATGGATTGGCAGCTTCTGCGCCACAGCAATCTGAAAACTGTAGAACTTCTAATATATATTCATATATATTTAGTGAAGGCTGACCATTATTGTCAATTAAACACCCGTCACAATCAGAGTATTTTCTTTTGACAAGGTTAGCATCAAAATATCTATATTTTTGTTTACACATGTGTATTTATTAAAAATAAAAGCTAAGGAGACATACGTCTCCAAAGCTTTTAATATATTAAGAATGATTATACTCCAGCTGCTACAAATAATGCTGAAGGCCCACCTTGATAATTGAAATCGTCGAAAGCAATTCCATTATTGAAATCAGCATCTGCATCTATCAACCAGTTAAGCAAGACGGCAGCGAGATCTGCTTGTAGGTTAGTAGCTGTCGCAGTTGACGCACCTCCAGGACAACATGCAACTTCAGTTGTAGTTAACAAGTCAACCCAAAGACTAATGTCTGATTGAGCTGCATTAGCAGTAATCTTAGCTGCTATGTTAGCTACTGTATCACATACATAGTCACAGCAAGTTAAAATTGTAACTTGTTTAGGACTATCAGTTGAACCAGAGATACCATTTTCTTCTGTATCGTAGTAATCTATGATTAAAGACGTATATCTAGAGTTAGGGTCAATATACTTAACACCTTCAGAATCAGTTAATGATCCTCTGTCTCTATCACTATACATATTGTGGATAGTTCTTTGAACTCTCTTATCGTTTTCAATCAACCAATTTCTTCCATGACCTTTACCTTCAAAAGGAGAAGTTCTAGTCAATGCTGGAGCAGGAGTTACGTTGAATCCTTTCTGTAAGTTAACGTTAACGTTAGGCATTACATTTGGATCTTCGTCAATTCCTCTATATGTTTGATGCTCTAATCCAATGATTATGAAAGCATCTACATTAGCTGCATCACCTGCAGTTGATAAATCAATAGGCTCAATAGTTGAAGAACCAGTGATTGGTGTAGCAACCGCACCACAAGCTGCTGCTGCTGCTTGCTGTTGTACTAAATAAGCTAATGATAATACGAAAGGAACATCTGCTACAAAGCTAGAAGTATTAGATGTAGAACATCCACTATCTTTATCTACTGCAGTATCTACCTGAAAAGGAATAGAGTCGCCACAGTCAATTGTTCCTATTGCCACCCCAGAACCACCAGCAATGTTGATAGCTAAAGCTACAGTGTCGTAGTTACCTGCTCTTTGATTACCATATGCATTAGCAAACAATCTAGACTGCGTATTGTAGTCAAAAAGAATGTTTTGCAAATAGTGATCTTTAGGATCAGTTGTTCCGATAGCTGTGTAGCAAGGAGTTTCAAAAGAAGCATCTACTTGTAAACCTGAATAACCCCACTCAGTAAGTATTCTACTAGAGGTCATGTTTGCAAATAGTCTGTATTCAGTGTTGTCACAAGGGTCTGGTAAATCAACAACAGCATTGTTTGCCATTACTTTAGGCATACATTTCTGTACTGTTACACTTCTGATATTATCTCTTCGGATGATACCAGACTCTACATAACCTTTGTCACCTACTTCCCAAGGATCAGCCAATGTAATATTAGATGACACTGGTGTACCTTGAAGAATTTTAATTGCTCTAACTTGATCTGGAGTTTCACCAGCTGCGATGAAGTTACCATGAGAAGAACCACCATTTCTAGGGTTATGATCCCAAGATAATACACCTAACTGACCATCCGCAATACCTAAAGAGGTAGTCCCATCTACTAAAGCAGTACCTTTAGCAAACGCTTGGTCTGAAGTTCCTACTGGACAATAAGCCACTAGGATTTGCTCCATATCAAGTTTATTTCTTCGTTTAAAATTTGACATTTTTATTAAACTTTGTTTTGGATTTGATTATCCTTTATTTGATATTGTTGTACATCAACTATACTTGCTGCAGCCTCTTCAACCGCTAGTTTAACAAGTATATCTTTGTACTTACAAATCTCAGAATCAATTGGATCTGAAGATTTGTTCGGAGCCGTTAAGTCTCCGTTAATATATGCTAGAGAATCATATCCACCAAAGAATACATCTCTAGGTTTTTTGATATACTCAAGTTTTACCTCAGATATATCAAATTCTTGATTTGTATGAATATACAAACTAGAACCAGAATCATCTGTAGAAGCTGCTATCCTAGAGGGAGCACGCTTCCAAGCTCTACTGGGTTTAGTAAGGTCATCATTCAATATTCTATTAAAATCATCGTGCTGCTTAGGAGTTATATTAACTATTCCACAAGCACTAGTGTCTGCGTAAGCTCTTACGAGATGGCAGTAGGGATATTTAAGATCAGAAAACTTCACTTCAAATATACCTGGAGCTACTTCCACAGGAGTAAGTATAGGCTGTTTAGGAAAAGACACGACAAGATCTGATAACATATCAGTTCTTTGTTGTGTAGTTTCAAAGCCAAATCTTTGAGGTTTACCTGAATTACCTGCATAGAACATTTCCACGTAGGAGAATTGAGCTTTATTGAAGAATATATCAATAAAAGCTGCAGGAAAATCTCTTTTATGATTAGAGTCAGATTTATTCCACTCTAATTTAAACTCTGTGTGTAACTCCTTAATACTAGTCATTTAACCAGCCACCTTTTAGTTTTACTTCGTCATATAACTCTTTATACCAGTTAGTAACATCCTCATCTTTAGGGTTGTACTTTTTAAACTCATCAATTAAGAAACTAACAAGTTTATCTACATCCGTAAATTTAGATAAGTTTTCTTTGTCTGATTTAGAGTGCCAGACTAAGTAACCATCTAGAGTAGTCATTACATGGTTGTTCAGAGCTAACTGAACTAAGTATTCAATTTCAAATTTAACTGCTAACTCTGGAGAGTCTAACATCTCTACCTTATCAATAAAGTAGTCAATGTTCTGCATTTGATTTGTATTATCAGCGTCTATATAACTAGATAGAGCTGCTTGTACTTTTTCATCAGCAATCTCACCTTTAACAATATTATTACCCTTTACATCCTTTAATAGGCAACATAATTGATAACGTCTGTAAGGTGTCTCTTGCTTGATAAGTTTATAGTAATGGAAATATGCCTCTGAGATTCTCTCTTTCTTTTGGTTAAGAAGAACTGCTGATTCATTTTCTTCTGAAATAAAGAAGTTATGAATAGAGTTATTTATAGAGTTTCTATCTTTGGCAATTCTATACTGATTCTTAGCTAACTGCATTAGTAATCTACCTCGTGGAGTTTCATCACTAATTCTATTAGGTCTAGGATAAAGTACCATTTTAAAGTCTTGTAAGAAGGTTTTTTCTTGATCCCACTTAGCTGTACCCCAACCTCTGTTGAATAAATTACCTCCTCCTTTAACTTCGTCGGTGTAAAATCCTGGATTAACATTAGCTTTAATCTCAAAATCAGTTTGCAACTTAATACGATCTTGTTTTACTAAATCTTCAAGGACTTCTCTCCATTCAGCTGTAAGACCGTAGTCACTCATTACTCTTGTAACTTCCATACCTTTGTATGGGTTCTTGATAAGTTCGTCCAATCCTGTCTGCAACTTATTTGTATTAGGATTGATCTCAAATGAGTAAGTGTGTGTAACATTATCTTCTGCTACCTTACCCATTGTTTTGCTGTCTATAAGACGACCTGTCTTTGGGTCAATACTTACATACTGCTGTTTGTGTCTACCTTGAGCAGACTCTCTTGGTACTGGGTTGATATACAACACAGTAGTTTCTTGGTTTTTCATACCGCTTAGTTTTTCGTTCTAAGAAAAAATTAGAAAGGGGGACATGCCTTAAAGACCATTAACCCCCCTTCTCTCTGTTATATATGTTTTATGCTATAACTCTGTATGGGTTAAATTCAATTCTACCTACTCTGGTAGTATCCCAAACTGCAAGTCCAGCAGAGGTTTCTCTATAGATACCTAGCTCCTTGTTATTAGAGTATGCATTAGATCCGTCAGTGATCGCACCTGTTTTAAAGTCATACACATTAGATACTGTAAAGTAAGACTCTACACCACCTTGTGCTACGCATGTAATGTTCTCTGAATTTGCACCAGCTGCTTTTTGATCAGTAGCACCGAAATCAAAGATATCCATTGCAAATGACTCTAGAGTTCTGTTAGTTCCTGGAGCAAGCTCTGGGAAGATCTGTCTGTCATCCTTAATTGGATCATACATTACTTGTAAGATAACTCCCATAGGTAATTTAATGGAAGTAAACTGTGCACCAAATTCTAGTGCATTACTATGGAACATTGAGTTTGTAGACTTCAAGAAGTTAGAATCTACATACTGGAACTGAGAAGCTTCTTGTGCTACAAGTCTGTGGAAGAATTCTGCACCACCTTCACCAGTTGCTAACATAATCTTTCTATCATCAAAAGTTCTTCGAGTCAAGAAGATTTCCATAATATATTCATATAGATCAGATAGAGTCAATGAACCGTTGTGTGTTCTAAAGTGACCATCTCTAACGATTTGTCTCCATCCTGGTGGAACTTTAATAGGTCTGTTAGAATCCTGATCAACAGTTTTCTCTAACTTACCAAATTCCATATTCATTTCAACATCTCTCTCAAGACGTTCTAAAAGTCTAGCTTCTACTGCAGTAACAAAAGTACCTGCCCAAACTTTCTCAAGGTTACCGCCTCTACCTTTGTTACCAAGGTTTTTAAATGGAGAGTAGTATACATATCCCATACCTACTGCACCATCACTATAAGACTTACCTCCAGGACCTCCAATGCCGTAACTCATGTTACCGTTCATTCTACGTCCATCTTTCATTGAAGCAATCTCTGCTCTGATAAATTTATCAGTGAACTCAGTTTTTCTGGCAAAGTTACCAGTCCAAGACTGTAACTGGAACATTTCAGAGAAATGAATACCAGAGTATTTTGTGTTCAATTCATCAGATACTGAAGTAGTTGCATCTAGTAATTTCTTACCAGGCATTAAGTAATCTACAGGAATCCAAGAGTTTAAATCTCCAGTTTGTAGTTTTACTTCTAATTCAAAAGAGTTAGCTGATCTTTGTTTTGCATGACCTAGAATCTTTAACATTGGTAAGTTAGCATTCTCAGTCTTTAACACAGTTGGCTCATGAGGCCACTCTCTGTCAATTGCAATTTTAAATGACAAACCACCTTTACCAGGATAAGAATCTTTAGGAACTAAAAGTTCTGTAATTCTAAATTCTATCTCACCCTCGCCTGTTAACATCCATTCGTAGTCATCTGTACCACCTGGAAGTTCAAAGCAGTTGTTCATACCTTTTGTCATGTAGACAAATTTCTTATTCAATAAGTGTGAACCAAGTTTAGATGAGAAAAGCTGAGCGTTTCTCACACCAAATTTATAAGGTCCATACTTCTTAAACATATGCGAGTGAGAGAACGAATCATAATATGATCCACCTACTGCATCCCTTTTTACATATGTAAGAGCCGTTTTTCTAAGGTTACTCATTTTATTCTAATATTGGTTTAAAATTATCATTTTCTAGAAACTTATCAAGGTTCATCTTACCCTTGACAGAGCTAGATTTAGTTGATATGCTAGAAAAATAATCTTGTTTTTGGTTGTTTTTTAATTCTTCAACTTCTTTAGATGCACTTTGTTTTATAAATGCCTCAAAGTTAAAGCTTCCTGTTTTACTATCAAAGTAAGTGCATAGATTAGCTAACTGAATAAGAGCTTTAGGAGAAGAAAGAGCTGTCTGTAAAGTATTGTTTGTTACATTACCTGCCAACTCTCGTTTGAGTCTGTTGACTCTTCGTTTATCCCATCCTGTATTATCTAGTTCATCTACAACTTGAGAGATGAACGCCTGTTCTTTTTCTTTAATAGCCTGCTCTTCTCTTACTTTGCTTTGTATCTTTTCTTGATACTTTCCTTTTGTGGACTCAAAATCCTGTTTCTTTAATGAATTAGCTTTATCCAATAAAGCTTGTCCATTGTCTTGTTTATCTTCAAGGACATCAAGAGCTGCTTCCAGTGCATCTGGATCTAATGTACCTTTCATTCTAGTAGTTAAGAAGCTACGAGCTTCTTCAATAGAATCAATTTCACTATAGTTTTCAGGAGCTTCAATCTCCTGGATATAAGTATTTACAAACTCCTGTAATCCTTTCTTATCTAAGGTATTCTCTGCTGACAGAGCATACTCAATGATAGGTTTTAAGATATCAGGACTATTGTGATAGATTTTTGCCTTCTCATACTCCGCTATATCTTTGAGCTTTTCTTTTAAGTTTTCTGCGCTTGGCTCAAACTCATCAGGATTCTCATCGTAAAAAAAGCCATCATCAAGTAAAGTATTATATACAGCTTTATATACGTCATTACTTGCATCTTGAGATTCTGGCTCTGGAGTTGGGTCTGTAATAGTAGGTTCAGGAGCTGGGGTAGGAGAGTCATTGTTATCAACCTCCATTTCCATTAACTCAGCTGCTGAGACAATTACTGCATCGTCGCTAGACTCTGCATCTGGAAATAAATCTTCTTCAGTAAATACTGGAATAAAATCTTTATCGTCTGACATAATTTTTCATTTTATGCAGTATGCAAATTTAATAAATTTAATTTAAAAAATTAATACTTTTGTTAATAAATATGAATCTAAATAAACATCTTTAGGTTTTATTAAAATTATTTAGATTCTTTAGGTTTTTGGGCGTTTTTAGCCTTAATTTCTTGTTCTTTTAGCTCTTTATTGATACTCATCTCTTTGTCCTTCATATCCAACTCTCTATCTTTTTGAGCTAATTCTTTAGCTTTTATCTGAACATGGTTTTGTTCTTTCATTATTTCTACAGCATCTGGAATACCATCTTTATCTAAATCCTTATCTTCTTGACCTATATGCTGGGTAATAGCAGCTTTCTGTAAGTCATAATTACCTTTGATATGAGCCAATTCAATTTCATGAGCTTGATCGTCTTCTCTAAACTCCTTCTGCATAGCTTCAATCTTTTGTTGAGCTTGGTCAGCTGCTTGCTGTTGAGCTTGCATTCTTTCTAGTTGTTTACCAGACTCTACCTTTATCATCTTATGAATCTCTTCAGCACTCATACCAGAAGTAATACCTTTAAGTAAAGCTGACACTGCTTCCATACCTTCTCCAGCATTTTGACCAAATGAGTGAGCAAGTTGTAACATAAGCTCTTTGTACTGTTGATCTCCACCTGAATTAGTAACATATAATCCTATATCTATAAACTGAAGACTCTTAGGAGTTATGTGTAATAACTCTGCGGAACCATCAGGTAGAATATAGTGTAGATAATGATCTTGCTTATCTTTAAGTAAGATCTTCTCTGCGTATGTTCTAAAGTTAAGTAAGTAATCCTGATAAATATCTCTCCAGATTAGAGAGTGGTAGTAAAAGTAAGGCTCAGTAATGTGATGGGACTGAGTGATTGCTTGCTGATTATCTGATACATTAGAAGAGCTGGAAAACTGAGCTTCTCTTTGAGGAGAGATACCCATAGCTTGACCCATCTCTCTGTCTAGCATCTCAGCTAATTGTTGCAGATTAAATATGTCGGCAGCAGTCGAAAGAATGTTTGAATTTGATCCTGGAGATCTAGTTGGATTTGTGAGTCCAGATATTCCTGTTTGAGATCCTGAATAGAAGTTAATACCTCTACGTTTAGTATAAAGTGACCAAACTGCAATTGGATCTTTGATGAGGTCTCCATTAATATCTTTACCAAGTTCATCTGGTATTTGATCTACATCAATATCCATTATATAACCTTGGTACTTAGCAAGCTCTCTGTTTTGTATATGTTTTACATAGATATACTGTAGGTAGAAAGGTACTGCTCTCTGAAATAGAGAGATAGACTTTGCATTTCTTGCTGTAAATACACCACCTTTAGTAGATAGTGAAAATGTAGAATAAGGTCTCTCTAAATTAGTATTCTGGAAAGGTACTTCTCTACAGATAGGATAGACTCCGTCTCCAAGTCTAATAATTTCATATTTTCTAGGAATCCAGATAGTTTCAGCCTCATACTGTCTGCCATCTTCTTCCCATACTTTCTTAATAGACTTATTTCCAAATCTATTTGTAAACTCCACCTTCTCAGCTCCTCTAGGTATCTTTATCTTATCAGACATCATAACTGTAATGGTTTTACCCATTTCATCTTTGTAAGATAAGTAAATGACAGGCTTATAAGCTTTAAACTCAAAGTGAGTCTCCCATACTAGAGAATCCCCTCCAATAGAGGTGTTAGTAGAGTTATCTTGTGCTAAACCAACTTTCTTATCTCCATACCCTTCTCCTGGTCCATTTACTAGAGATACTGCTAGGTCTGTGTCAAGTGTATCAAATACAGGTCTAGCTATACCTTCTGCTACACTATGTCTAGAATCAGGCCTATGATTTCTAGCGTAAGTATCTAAACCTAAATCCATGATATCTCTGTCACTTAAATAATCAGAGTAACCTTCCCAAACTTGGGCTGGAGTCAATGGCTTTTTATACCAAATATAATCTCCTTTGTGTATTAATCTTTCGTTAGAATCTTTATGATATCCTGTATATAAAGTGTTTCTAACTTCTAAGTGTGGTTTACCATTTTTCCATCCTGAGTATACAAAAAACTTATCGTCCAGTATCATATCTATTAAAGTATCCATACCTTTTAACTTGGCATCCTGGTCTACTTTACAGAACTTAAGTACTTTGTTATAAAATATCTCCCATTCTGGAAGGAAGTCTTTTGCCATAATATCTTGAGGGGTAGCTTGAGTTCTTAACTCTTGCATAAGCTGCTCTATTTGAGTAGGCTTCATACCTTGTGCTTCTGCCTCAATCTTTTCTAATTCTAAGACTATTTCTTCGTCAATAGAAGCTTTCAAGGCCTCTATCATTGCTTTGTTCTTTTCCTTAATAGCTTTATCAGACATCAACATTACTTTCATTGAGTCTGATCTTTTTAAGTATTCCCCTGCTAGTACATTTACTTTGTTATGCAGGATTGGGTAAGCTAAGGGTTGTTCTTCTATCTTTGCTACTTCATCCTCTCCTAGAGGATTACAAAACCAATCTAGGTTAGCTTGTAAGCCAGATAAGTCACCGTTGTATATCTCATAGGTTAACTTACTCTCTGCGTAGTTATTAATAGTAGAATCATGACTAGGCACTACATGCTCCATGTAGTTTATATACCAGTCCTTAGTCTTTTTAGAATCAGGAATCTTTAAGTTGAAAACAGGGTCGTTAGAGACCCCGCTTTCATTGTTAAAGAATCTAGCATTATCCTCCGAATAACGGGTTTTTCTGACTTTGCTCATTATAAATTATATATTTTGTTTCATTTAATAGTCGGTACGAAGCTGTAGCATTTACTAAGGCTTGTATTACGACATCTACTGGGTCAATGATTCCTGTCTTTAAAAAGTCTTCTTCTTTATTTGTCTTTACGTTTATTTCTTTTCCTGGAGCATATCCTTTAGGAATTGATATTCCTGCATTAGCTAGTATTTGTCTAAAAGGTGCTGTACCTAATTTGGAAATTTTAGTATCAGAAGTAGCATTCATTAAAGCATAACCTCCCCCTCTAACATAACCTGAAGCTAGTGCAGCTTTTACAGCTCCAATTGCATCCTCTAATCTATCATACTCTTCTTTCATATTCTTTTCAGTAATTCCACCAGCATATAAAATAGCAGTAGTACCTTTAAGTTTATTTAGACGATTATTAATAAAGAAGTGGTCATGTTCTTCTATGTATGATGCATTTAATTGGGATGCCACAGTCTTAATTCTTTCTTCTAGATTACTGCAGTCTTCATTATAGATAGTAAAACTAGTAGGTCCAATTACTATCTCATCTACTGTACCATCTTCAGATACTATAGCTCTAAGATCTTCGTAATTTTCATCTACTTGTTTACCAAAACCAGGAGCTTTTACTAAACAGATAGGAAAGTTGTTTTGTACATTATGTAGTACCAGTCTAATTACTGAAGAAGAAAATTCTGGAGATATGATTACTAAAGGCTTCTTTTTAGAAGAAGCAGTCTCCATAATTTTTACATAACTGTCAGGATCAGAACTTTTCTTTTCATCAATAACTATTAAAGCATTATTGAAAGTTACAGTATCTTTACCTCTTTCTGTAGCAAACCTAGGAGAGATATAACCTGAGTTAAATTCAAAACCTTGTTTAACTACATATTCAGTTTTAGCACTTACTCCGTAATTAAGATTAACAAAAGCATCAAAACCTACTTCACGATAAATTTCAGCTAGTAATCTACCTAATCTAGTAGAGTTAGATGCTATAGTAGCAATGGCTTCTATTTCATCTACTGTAGTAATTTTAGTAGAAGATTTAGCTAATCTCAGAATTACTTCTGCTAGGTTTTCTTCAATGTCTTCTACGGGAATACCTGAATCTACCATCTCTTTTAATAATACTGAGGTAGTCGTAGTTCCATCTCCTACTTCTTCTACTGTTTTATTAGCAGAGTTAATAAGTAGTTGTGCTCCTATATTCTCTATTTCATCTTCCAGAGCAATTGATTTAGCTACTGAAACTCCATCCTTAGTGAATCTAAGTTCTCCTAAGTTATCAAATATAGCTACAGTGTTACCGCCTGCTCCCATTGTTGAAGCTACTACCTCTGCAGCTTTTTTTAATCCAGAAATAACTTTTTCTTTGTTGTCTGTTAGTTCTTTTGTTGTCATAATTGTTGATAAATTTTATAAGCCTCTGCTCCTTTAAGAGTGCAAAGTTTAGTCTTGAACTCTGCGCTACTTTCAGGATTAAATAATAAGTTTCTGTAAAAAACTTTATAAAATCTTAATTCTTTTTTTCTAATGTTGTAACTTAATTTAAAGTTACAATTGCTTTGTTTACAGTCCCAGGATTTAAATACCTTTACATTAGATCCTTTAAACTTATTGTACTGAACCCACTCTTGCTCTAGTATTAGATCAACCATACTTTTCATGGAATTGCTTTGTTTTTACTTGGTTATCAATAGGTCCAAATTGTCTTTCATTAGTAGAAAGAAACGCTAGTGGGTTTCTTTTTTGTCGTGTTGCCTTTTTAATTTCGTGATGCGTAAGTTCCTGAAAGGCTAAAGGAGCTATTATAAGTGAAGATATAGAGTCAAAGTTATCTCCATTTTCTAGACTATATTGCATCATTTGTTTAATAGTAAATATACAAGGGAAAGTCTCTATTACTTTTTTATTCATCCCATTATATACTGTGTCTTCTAGTAGCCAATCATGTGTATTATCAATCATAGATACTTTAGCTACTTTATTACCTACTACTACTCCATATTGTGTAACATTTTTAAGTTGAGCTGAATCTCCTTTTGCATACTGAGGTCTTAGACAAAGTAAATGTAATTTACTTTTCTTTTCAAAATAAGATCTAAGATATTCTCCACGGTTTGCCTCATACCAAACTCCTCTAATAGGATTACCATAAAAGGCTACTAATTTTTCAAAGTTCTCGTAATAAGCTCTTTTACCTCCTAATGCTTTACCATGATAAGTAGCTACAAGGAAGTTTCCATTAAATCCTGCAGGAATATACTTAGGATTCATAAATACGTGGGTAGCTCCAATAGATTCTCCATCTTCTAAATTATCTGACACATAAGGATCATGAGTAATAATATACATATCATTAGGTATGTTTCCATTTACTCTTGCTGGAGGTTCATACATCATGATACATCCCTCTAAGGACTCACGTTTATTAGAGATAGGAAATTCATAAAAAGGTTCTGCTGAATGATCAACTTCATACGCTACACCTTCTTGTTTAGAACTATCCCAGGCTAACTTAATAGGAGTACCAATCTTTTTGTAGTTATTATTAACTCTTAACTCTTGCTCTCTTTTAGCAGCCTCTTCATAAGGGAAGAGATAGTTTTTATCTGATACCCACATATGAGAGGGTACTGCTGGATAGTTCATCTGGTACATCCTAATGGTCTTGGGGTTATCTGAGGCGTGTGCCTTCTTATAACCTTTTAACCAATACTCCTTAGATCTCTTCAAATCGGTATTTCCATTCTCATCTTTAAACTGCCTGTAAGTCATATAAGCAGGAATAAAGAATCCAATGAAACCTGATTGCTCCCAGTGATCTTTAAATTCAAGTAAGTTGAAAGAACTAGGGTCTGTAAACATTTCTTTAGAAGGTATAATAAGCTCAATATTACCAGAGGTTCCTAAAAACCACTGTATACCAAACTGTATACCATTTCTTTTTACTGTTGCTCGGTTAGAGTTCCAACCGTCTTGTACATTCTCTGAAAGTCCAGTCTCCTCCCAAACAGATAAATTGTAACGTCCACCCGCTGCTGCTTCAGCTCCACCTTTTTTCTTATCAGAATAACAAACGTGAAATAAAGCAGTTTGAGTTCCAAAACCTTCTACCCATCTACCATTAACTTTCTTCTTATAGTTATATCTCCAACCCCCTTTCTCTTTATTACCAGAGTTTTTAGGTCCAGACATATCTCTATAGAATGGATTAGGAGTCCAGTCTGCGTCTCCTTGCTTACCCCAAACACCTAAATCTTCATTGATTGCAAACTCATTCATACAGTCTACAATCTTAGACATAAGTTCACCTGACTTATCTGTATCTCCAGAGCCTAAACAAACTTCAATCTTTCTTTTCTTAACTTCATTAAGATTGTATCTGTTAGCTCCATCAAAACATAGAAAATAAAGCAATCCAGCTAAGGCTATAAAGTAACTCTTACCCCCACCCCTACTTCCAAGGATCATATTATCTTTAGCTTCATTTTCTATTAAAGGGATGCCCAAGGGTTTGTCTTGTAACTTTCTAATATTTTCTCTAGGGGGTAGGTATCTTTTAAGTTTACCTTCTGAATTAATTAAGTTATAGTTACAATGTTCAGGGTCAGGGATGCCCTCTTCCCTGTATTCAAACCATAGGTCATTTGAAGTAAACTCATCGTCATGTTCCCAACCAGAAAAACCTCTAGCTTCTAACATTGCATAAGCCTGCTCTCGCTCTAGGTCATGACAAAAAGGTCTTATCTTAAAAGTTTCCTTAGTCTTTTTATCTGTATCTACTAAAGTACAGAAATTTCCATAAAAATATAGATTCCCTGGAAAGTAAGCATACTTACCAAATTCTTGTCCCCACACTCCTTCAATACAACGTCTCTTCTGCTCTCTCCAAAAAGTAAGATACCTAGGATCATTAGGATGATATCTAGGCACTTCCTTAAGTATATATTGGGCTAGGTTATCTGTCCTAGCCCAATTTTCTGTTGTATTAAATATTAATTCTTCCACAGGTTATGCTAATTCTCTTAATATTTTTTCAATAGTATCTGCTTTTAAATCATCTATTGAAGCTTCTATTCCTAAAGTCTGAGCTACAATAACTACTTGAGATTCATACATCTTCTCTAAAGATCTCTCAGAAGGAAATAGTTCTTTAAAAATCTTAACTACATCTTTATTATTAGTAGTTGGTTCCTCTGGATTATCATCCTCTTCAGGGAACATTTCATTTAATATTCTAATATCAGTCTCTGATATTTCAGTATTATATGTTCCGCAGTTCAAACCATCTAAAGTCC
>Ga0194023_1000031_pt1 | contig 21153 bp, 23 predicted proteins | sample IW6Sep16_MG_FD_140348 | JGI IMG/M metagenome (GOLD analysis project Ga0194023, IMG submission 140348) | Freshwater microbial communities from the Broadkill River, Lewes, Delaware, United States - IW6Sep16_MG | ecosystem: Environmental > Aquatic > Freshwater > River | place: USA: Delaware...
AATATGCAACTAATGCGGAAAAACGTGGTGCAGATTGGATGGAGAAAAGCAACGAGAAGAAAGACTTTTTATCACTTGGGGAACCTATAAAAGTAGGACACCACAGCGAAAAAAGACATCGTGCATTAATTGACCGTAATTGGAAACGAATGGGAAATGCGGTAGCCGAATTCGACAAAGCAAAAACATACAGAGATCGTGTATCATATTGGGAAGGTATGGCAAACAAAATAGACCTTTCAATGCCTGAAAGTTTGCAGTTTTTCCCTATCCAGCTTGAAGAAGCAAAGGAGTATCATAAGTTTTTAAAAGAAAATCCATCTAAGCGACCTCATGGGATGGCTTTGACTTATGCAAAGAAAAAAGTAAATGAACTTACGAAAAAGTGCAAAACTGCCGAAATATTATGGGCTTGATTGCTCATGAAATCATAAGATTACAAAGCTGGGCGGCATTTTGATTTGCACTGTTTTGATTCCCTCGCTACTGTCGTTCCAGCTTTTTTGAAAATTTAAGTTGAGTAATAATTGTGTCACTCTTCCCGCACATGAATGGAGGTGGCGGGAAGCTTTTTCTCGAACAAGTTTTATTCTATAGTGAAAGAGTTTTAATAGTGGGTATATGGTAGGTGCAGTCTATCGGAAATGGGTACTCTTGAGGGCTGCACCTTTTTTAGAAGTTCTATGAATTTGATTAAGGGTACTGTTCTCAATGCAGCCGATAGGTTTAATGGGAAGCCCTATCGGACTGCATTTTTCACCCTAGAAGATATTTAGGTCAAACTTTTGTTGATCATCATCCAGGTAGCAAAAATGATTGCCGTCATTGGTCTGCTACTTGGTTTTTAAGAAACATGGTAATTGTCTTTAGTGACGTGTATTTCCTCTAATCGCCCCGAACAAAGGTTTGGGGCAAAAGCCACATTAGCTTAGTTGGTAAAGCGTTCGGTTTGTATCCGAATTACAAGGGTTCGATTCCTTTATGTGGCTCGATTTCATCTTATAAATTCAAGGGATGGAAGTCTCTCCGGCTTCCTCCCTTATTTATTCACTATTAATCAATTTGCACCTAATGGAACATATTTTAGACATAGAAAAAATTCCTAAAACTTTATCAGTCGAAGAGGTTGCACCCTTTTATATCGAGGAATCTCACCTTCCGGTAATTGCTCCTAAATATTCACTCAGAAGGATTGACTCCAAAGGTGCCAGGTATTACTACAAAGAAGATGAAGAACAAAATATAGTTTTCTATTACTCGGTGACAAGTTTTTGCAAATCAGTTCAACCGACCTCTGAATACTTGATTGATTGGAGGGTTAGACTTGGAAAAGAAGATAGCAAGGAACTATCTGAATTGACCGCCAACTACGGAACCTTCGTACACATTTTAATGGCTGAATTTCTAAAAGATGGAGTTTATGATCATGGTGAGACTCATTACAAACTAATGGAGTTTATGCAACACGAAGGAGTTCCTATGAAATACTTTTCATACTGGATGGATGACGCAGAAAACGATATGTTGGCTTTCGCTCAATGGTGTTTTGAAAAGGAAGTTTACCCAATTGCAATTGAATATCAAATTAGTAATAGTTGTGGTCTCTGCGGAACTGCAGATTTGATTTGCCAATTAAAATTTAATGGGAAGAAAGAACTTGCTTTAGTTGATTTCAAGTCAGGAAGAAAAGGCTTTTGGGAGTCACACGAATTGCAACTACATACAATGAAGTGGATGTGGAATGAAGCTTTTAAAATTCCTACCTATCAAATAAAACACGTTTTTAATTGGTCTCCAAAAAATTGGACCAAATCACCTACCTATAATTTTAAAAATCAAACATCTAGTATTGAAGGTAAAAAACTACCTCACTATCTGGAAACTTTCAAATTAGCCGGATATGCCAAACCGAACAGAAATGTAAAGACTCAAATCAAGCCTCTTGTTCTTGGAGAGTCAACAGAAGGAAAGTTTCAAGTGAAAACATTCGAACAAATAGCAAAAGAAAATTTAAATAAAAATAAAAATTAGACTATGACTTGGCTATCAGGAAGATTATTAGATGAACCTAAAGAGAAACAGCAAACTCAAGGAATAGGCGTTGTAGGACGCATTAAAATAGGTGAAAAGAGAAAGAACGCTAAGGGGAAAGAATATCCCGTTTCCTTGGATTATTTCAAAGCTGATGCTCCCGAGAACTATATTAAGATGTTCCAAGATGCTTGTGGAGAAAAGCCGGAGAGGATTCAGGTGGCATTCATCTCAGATGACATTACACACTCTTGTAATGTAAGGTATGAATTGAGAGATAATCAAGGAAAACTCTATTCTAAAGGAGACGGACAGGTATTTGAATTTGTACAAGGTGGCGATTGGGTTTCCAAAAGTGTAGATCAGTTGATAACGAAGTTTGGAAGTATGGAACAGTTTAAAAAGAAATCAGCTGAGTTTTGCAAATCTCAAAAAGGTTGGGAAGTAAGGTTGACATTGAGATTTATCATTCCTCAAATAAAGGGACTGCTCGGAGAATGGCAATTGTCCACTAAGGGAAAAGAAACCTCCATAAATCAAATCGTGAATTCCTTTGACAGTGTGAAAGAAAATGCAGGGACGATTATCATGATTCCATTTGATTTGATAGTAAAAAAGGTCAAGAGCGACAAATCGGGAGATAACAGAAGTTACCCCGTCATTTCTTTAATCCCGAACATTCATGTCGATAGTCTAAAATTGCTTTCTGAATACACTTCTCAAGGTGTAGAAGCTTGGAGAAATGGGCTACTAACGGAAGAAAAAATCTTAGCACTAAATAGTTGATCCTATGGAAGATAATATAAACAATCCAACCACCGAACAAGTGGAAAATAAAGAATCCTCTCTCCTCCTTATTGGAGGAATAATTCAAAGCCCGACAGGAATGAAGGACGGAACAATGAAGTTCACTTTCTACTGCCAGGAACTCACACCGGATAAGATGGCGCAACTCATGTTGTTCAACAACAAGCTTTGTTTTGCTGCATTCAAAGAGGAAGACTTTCACCCACATCAATTAGCCTTGATCGCCGATTTAGAAAACAAAGAGATTCAGGGCAAAACGAAGTCAGAAAGATTGAGGAGTGTACTCTACTTGAATTTCAAGCAAGACAGCAAAGGCTACAAAAATTTCGATGATTACTATAAATTCCAAATGGAACACCTAATTGAACATTTCAAAAAGAAATTACCAGAGCAATGACACAAGCAATCTGCACTCAGTTGGACAATAGTGTTTCTATCAAGGAGTTCGCCCCTCAGAACCCTCCAAAACCATTTGTGAAGTGGGCAGGGGGCAAGCGGCAATTGTTGCCAGAAATCAAGAAGTATATCCCGAATTGTTACTCCGATTACTACGAACCTTTCATTGGAGGAGGTGCAGTTCTTTTCTTTTTGCAACCAGAGAGGTTTGTCATCAATGACGTGAGTTCCGAAATCATCAATGTTTATAGAGTGATAAAAAACAACGTATATGGATTGATAAACGAACTCAAGTCCTACAAAAATGAATCTGAGTTCTATTATAAGGTGAGAGCATTAGACAGAGAGGAAGGATTCTCAAGCTTATCTAACATAGAAAAAGCGGCTAGAACAATTTACCTGAATAAAACTTGTTTCAATGGCTTGTTTCGGGTAAATCGCCAAGGGCAGTTCAATACTCCATTTGGCAATTATAAAAAACCGAATATCGTAAGCGAAGAAAATCTTCTTGCAGTCCATAGGTTTTTTCAAAATTCGTATGGTGGGATAATGAATACTGATTTTGAAGTTGCTTTGAAAAATGCAAACGCAGGTAGTTTCATCTACTTAGACCCCCCATACGATCCTGTTTCTCCTAGTTCTTCCTTCACTAGCTACACTTTGTCAGGTTTTGATCGACAAGAACAACAAAGGTTGAAATCAGTTTGTGACGACCTGGACCGGAAAGGATGCAAATTTCTATTATCAAACTCAGCTACCAATTTTATAAAAGAACTCTACAGAGATTATAAAATTGAAATAGTGCAAGCGAAAAGGAACATCAACTCCAAAGTGTCCAAAAGAGGAAAAATAGAAGAAGTTTTAATTCGCAACTACCATTAAAATCTCACAAAATGAAAGCTTTTCAAATCAAGTTCAAACACGTCTCAGAAGAGTATTACACTGCAAAAGTGTCCGCAGAAACAGAGGAAGAAGCCAAAGAAAAATTCGAGGAAGACCCTTTTGATTTCTTGAGCGATGAGCAACCGTATAAGTCAGACGGGCAAGGAGTTTCTATTGAAGAAATCAAAGAGTTGAAAAAAATCCTACGTCAACTTGGGGCTTGAGTGTGTAGGGTTTTACCTTTAATTAATCAGGTTTTATCATTTTTTTATAATAATATATAATATTTTCGTTTTTTTCGTGTATCTTTGAAACATGAAAGAAAAGAATTTAGCATATATTGTTTTGTTTCTCGCCATCATAATCTCCGGCTTTTTCATTGGCAGGTGCTCAAAATCTATTCAGCCGACATCAACCGAAATAGTAAAGGACACTTTTGTAGATGTTCAATTGGTGCCAGTTGAAAAAACCAAATTCGTTGAACGATTCCAGACAAGGACCATCACAAAGGAAAACACGGAAAAGCTAGATTCCATCCATCAACAATTCGAAAACTTCAAAGACGATTGCTTTGGTCTGCTAGAGCGATCTAAAACAATAGCTGATGATTTTGTAAAACAAATCAATAGCCTGGAATTTGAAAACGACACGCTACGCCAACTTCTTGCCCTAAATGAATACAAAGACAGCATAGATACGAAGACTTATAATCTCAAGTACAACATCATTTCTCGAGGTTTCCTTCAAGACTTCAACTATCAATTAACTATAAAGCGTCCAACCATAATTACACAAACGGCTTACAGAGTAAGGAACAATAGTTTGTTCGCTATGGTAGGAACGAATGGCTTGAACCCTCAGCTAGGATTGCATTGGAGAAACAAGTGGAGGGCATTCCAAATAAACTACCATCCAACAGAAAAAGGATTAAATCAATTCTCAGCTCAAGTTGGAGTTGGTTTAAATTTTTAAAATACAACCATAACACCTATGAGTTATCCAAAAAGAAAAAATGCACCATTGAAAGGTTTGTTTGTCCTGCTAAGTCCCCTTTCCTTCCTTATGTCGCTACTTTGTACAGGCTTCATTGTCTCTCATCACTTTTATGGTTTGTTCCCCTGTGACGGAACGAATCAAGTGCAAACGCATATCTCCGAGAGCTTTCATGCTGAAAGTGATGAGGAAACATTTCAAAGTGATTTTGAAGGAGAAACCATAAAATTAAGTCCAGACAGTTCAGCCGTTTATTTTGATCTGCACAATATCCGTCCTGAGAATTGGAAAGACGCCATCACCCACTACCAAAATAAGTTAGACAAAGGCAAGAATTTCCTAGTTATTGAAGAAAGAAGATTAAAAGCCCTCACCGAGGAACTAGAAGCAATCGAACTACAAATTGAACTCAAGCAGGCAAGTATAGAATATCAAAATGTAGAATTGAATAAAATCAAGGGTGCATTGGAGTTGATAAAAGGAAACGAATCTCCTTACGAACCAGCGTATAAAACGAAACTTACAAGCCTTTACAAAGACAAAAAAAATACGTAATTCTTCAATGGAGAGGGTTATTTTGACATCTTATTTCGGGAACATAAAGAAGATAGATAATGACGAAAATCTTATCCCGATTTCTATAGCGAGAAAAAAACCTGTTTGGTATAAAGGAAAAGAATTTAAGGATTTGGCTCCTTACTCCTACATGTTAAACCTGAGCTTTGACGAATACACAATTAAATTCTTTGAAATATTGACCAATTTGAATTTGAATAAGGTTGTGAGCGCAATCGATTCAATGAGTGGAAACAAGCGCCCCGTTTTGCTTTGCTACGAGAAGTATAACGAAGAGCTTGAATCAGGAATATTCAATGCGAAAAAAGTTTCTGAAATAGTAAACTTGGCAAACACCTACCCCGAGAACTTCTGTCATCGTCATTTAGTGGCAAGATGGTTTAAAAGTTACGAAATTGATTGTCGAGAACTTGGTGTCCCGCAGAGTAAAAACCCAACGGTGAAACAGACCTCACTGTTTTAACAATTTTAAATTAACCAAATGAGCAACATCAAAGAAATAAACATTGAAGATTTGATTCCCGACAACCAAAACGCAAATTCGGGAAACGAAACGGGCAAAAGAATAATAAAACGTTCAATTGAAAGCCTCGGCATTGGTCGGGGCATTCTTGTTGATAAAAACAACCAAATAATTGCTGGAAATCAAGCAACAAATGAAATTATTGAACAGGGTTACAAAAAAGCAATATTGGTTGAAACGGAAGGTGATGTATTGGTCGTAACAAAAAGGAAAGATGTCGATTTAAATAGTAAAACAGGGAGAGAGTTAGCAATAGCCGATAACAAAACAAGTGAATTGAATTTAACATGGGATGAATTCACTCTAAACGAATTAAGTGAAGAACATGATATAGATTTAGAAAAATGGGGATTCGATATAAAAAACGATGAAGATGAAGAAAATGAGCAAAATGGCAATGCAAATGATGTTTTTGAAATCATAATTGAATGTGATTCAGAAACGCATCAAGAAAAAATATTTCAAGACCTAGTAAATCAAGGATATACATGCCGAGTTTTGACATTATAAAAACCACAGAGATAGATAAAACATTTAGAGTTTCAAGTGTTTTGAGTGCTTTTGATTTGAAAATTCAAAATTCAAGTGAACATTTCAAAGGCTCTATAGATATAGAAGAACAAAATTGGAACATAGGTTTGATTGTTGGCGCTAGCGGCACAGGGAAAACGACCATCGCTAAAGAATGCTTTGGAGATCAAATGATAGATGATTTTCAATATAGCGGTAAAAGCGTGATTGATGACATGCCCCAGAATAAAACCATTAAAGAAATAACACTCGCTTTTTCTAACGTTGGTTTTTCTTCGGCTCCTTCATGGTTAAAACCTTACAATGTTTTATCTAATGGAGAAAAAATGAGAGTAGATTTAGCAAGAGGACTTTTACAAGAAAAAGAGCTTTTTTGTTTTGACGAATACACGAGCGTAGTTGATAGGAATGTAGCTAAAATTGGAAGTTTAGCACTTCAAAAAAGCATACGAAGACAAAACAGAAAATTCATCGCAATTGGTTGTCACTACGATGTAATAGATTGGCTACAACCTGATTGGATATTTGACACAAATGAAATGAGGTTTTTTTTTGCGAAAAATTTCAAAAACCAAAATTGGAAATTAAGATTTTTCAAATCACAAGTGAAAAACCCAAGTTTTGGAAATTGTTTAGAAAATATCATTATCTAAGTCACACTCACAACAATGCCGCTAAAGTATACATTGCTGTTTTGAATAATCAATTATGTGGATTTATAAGCATACTTCATTTCCCGCACCCCAAAAGAAAAAATTTAATGAAAGTTCACCGATTGGTTGTTTTGCCAGATTATCAAGGTGTAGGAATAGGGATGACTATTTTGAATTGGGCAGGAAAATATTGGAGTGAAAGAAATAAAACTATCGGGATTACTTCTTCTATCTTGAATTTGAAAAAAGCATTGATGAAAAACAACTCATGGTTCATGAAAAGGCAAGGAAGAGTAAGTAGAGTTAGTTCAACTGGAATAATGCACAATAGTAAAATTAAAGGATCTACTAGTGCAAATCGAGTTACTTACACTTTTGAATATAAATCTCGAAATTAACAATGATATTAAAATGAATAAAGGAAACCCAAATTATAAAAGAGTGAAATCCGAAAGGAAAGCAGATAAGAAAATTATCGTTGTTATGCGAAATGAAGGCAAAACTTTCAGAGAGATAACTGAGTGGATAAACAAGAATCGAACTTATAATTTAAGCCACATTCAAGTTTATAATGACTTCAACAATGCAATAAAAGAATCGGTATCAGAAATCAATTTGAATGAAGAACTACAGAAACAATTGCGGTTTATAGATTTTCAAATTGAGGAGCTCTTGGATTCATGGTTTAAATCAAAAGGATTGACCAAAATTAAAACTCAAAAAATTTCAAAAGGGAATAAAGAATCCAAAAACCCTAAAAATACTAAACAGGAGTTGTTTGAAAAATCCTTTAATTCTCCCGGCGATGTTTCTTTCATGAACTCCATTAATTCGATTTATGCACGTAGAGATAAATTGCTGGGGATGAATGCGGCGATAAAAGTTTCGGGTGATGGCGATAATCCAATAAAACATGAACATAAATTTCAAAACCTCACGCTTGAAGAAAAAATAGCTTTGGATAATTTACTCGCTAAAACAGAATCAGGAAATAATGCTTAATGAATTTAAGTCCAAGAAGAAAAGCACTCAAGAAAGAGATATTCAAAGAAAGCTACTTTGAATTCTTCAAATACTTCTGGTCGGAGGTGTCCTCCGAAACGTTGATTGAAAATTGGCATATAAAACTACTTTGCGACTTGCTTGGTGAGGTAGGACATAAGATCGCAATAATGTACGAAGGAGATGTCAGAGAGGATGTGTTAGAAGACATAATCATAAATGTTCCTCCTGGCACATCAAAAAGTTCTATTTGCACTATTCTTTTTCCGGTTTGGCTTTGGACTCTAGACCCCACCATCCAAATCATCTCCGGTTCCTTTTCCGGTTCGTTATCGGTTAAGCATGGAACAGATAGCAGAACTATTATTAGGTCTCCTAAATTTCAAGAATTATATAGCGATTCTTTTCAAATGAGGAAAGACCAAGACCAAAAGACGTTCTATCAAAATACGGCGGGTGGTTTCAGGATAATGACAAGTTCTGGTGCAAGTGTAATAGGTAAACACGCACATATTCATTTGCCAGATGATCCAGTAGATCCAAAAGGGGCTAAAAGTGAAAAAGTTTTAAAAACTGTAAATGAATGGATAAACAAGACATTGTCCACAAGAAAAGTAAGAAAGGTAGGGTGCCCAACAATAATGGTCATGCAGCGACTTGCGGAAGATGACCCAACAGGGAATTGGTTAGAGAAGAAGGAAAAGGAAGGAAAGAAATTAAGACACATCCGTCTACCCGCAACAGACAACTACGAAGTTCACCCGAAAGAAATGGAGGTCACTTTCAATGGAGAAACCAAGACAATAGAAAAGTGGTATTCTGACAATGATGGCTATTTGGACCCAGTGAGAATGAATCAAAAGGCATTGGATAAACTCAAGATAGAACTAGGTGAAACAGACTACGCCGGACAAATGGGGCAAAACCCGATGCCACTAGAAGGGAATATCTACAAGAAGAAATATTTCCGAATCATCAACTCCTCAGAACTCACAGGAACCAATATTTACCAGATGCCAAGGTTTTTTACTGTGGACACTGCAAGCAAGAAAGGAGAAGAAAATGATTACAGTGTTTTTTCTTGTTTTACGAAAATTGACAAATACTTAGTCTTATTGCATTCCATAAGAGGAAAGTGGGACATAAACGAATTGCCGGTAAAGTTGAAAGAATATGTAGCTCAGCACCAATTGTCTGAATATGATAGAGTGTATATCGAGGACAAATCTTCTGGAACTCAACTTATTCAGATTTTGAAAGTAACCACAAAACTAAATCTTTGGGAATTTAACCCTAATAGTGATAAGGTTTATCGGGCGAACATCGCAGTTGCTGCATTAGGAGGAAACCAGTGTTTTGTTGTAAATGATGGAACCTGGAATCACACAGGTTATTTAAATGAACTATATAAATTCCCGAACGCCAAGAACGACGACCAAGCAGATACTTTTTCAATGGGTTGTTTGGTTGGGTTCTACAAAGGCGATACAGGAGGTTATTCAGTAGTAAAAGTAAGTTGATATGAAAAATGATTTGCCAATTCAAGATGACAGAAGCGCCAAGATTGAATACTTGAGAAGAAAGTATCAATGGATTGAAGACGAACACCACGCTACAGGAGAAAAGTTTGAGAAATTCCTTCAAGAGAAATATGAGAAGGAAGGACACAAAATAAAACTTGAGAATACATTGCCAATTGAATTAACAGACAAAGCACTTCCTTGTAATGAGTACAAGAAACGAAGGTGCTTAAATTATACTTTCATTTAAAATTAAATCAAGCTAATGGAAACTAATAACCACGAAGAAAAAAATTTAAAGATTGTTGAAGTTCCAGATTTTCACTGGAACAATAAGGAGGTAGGTGCTCACTATGAAGCACTATTGTCTAAAATCATCAAAAGAGCCGAATCCACCAGACAAGGAGGTGTGGCAAGAGGAATCATTGAGAACCTTGTCTCACTATTTCCCGAAGACAAAGACCAGTTTGAAGGATTACTAGACAGAGAATCGAAATCCGTAAGTCCAGCAAAACCAAAGAAGGTGAATAACACCAGAAGCGCAAGAAATTTGTTCGCAAAAACAAATGTCCAAACAAAGGATGATTGTGAAGACTGTGGCGACGATGTCAAGAAAGCAGTAAAAGAAGGAAGCTATCTCACACCTAGAGGAAACGGTTCCAAAACCACAGCAACAACCATCAAGGTAAACTCGGAAGGTTTACGTCCAAGACCAAGAGTAACTAAGGTCGAAAACAATGACGATACTGGCGAGAACTCCACCGGAGACAATAAAACACACGCAACGGCAGTAGAAAACGGCTCAAATCAAGCTAAAACGATTAGTGACGAAGGAATAGTAAAAGGAGAAGTCCAAGAGAAGGAACAAAAGCTTCCAGATGCCTTCATTCAGAAAAAAGAAGCCACAAAAGAACCTACAATCATTAGTGAGGCAAGGACGATTGAACAGGTGATGGGATTCTTTAATAAAACAGGAAAAGAAGACACGGCAAGTATTAAGGTCAATATGAGAGCTTTCATGACTCAATTTAAAATTGAGCTACCTTCTAAAAGGGCAGGTGTTAAAGCTCATGCTGAAAAAATCTTAGGACACATCAATACAGAAGAAAAATAAATGAAACTACTAGTTGAACATAATGAAGTCCAGCACGAAATTGATTTACCTTTCTTGACGGAAGAAATGCTCTACACCGATTTTGTGGACGCAACCAAATGTCTCGAAAGGTATATCAACAGTGTTGCTTCTCAAGAGGAGGAAGAAGAACCAGAAGAAATTGTCATTTCAGAAGTTCTTCCAGAACAATCGATAGAGAAAGAGGAATCGAAACTTCTCTCGCCTGTTGAAAGCTGGGAAGCCAAAGGAAAAATCTATGATAATATTTTTCACTTTGTTGCTCATTCCTTCCAAATGGGAATGCACAAGGAAGATGAAAAATTCACTACTGCAGTACTTGATGCAACAAGTAAATTGGTGAAAGGCGATTTGTCAACTTTCACGGTGCATTTTGAAGATGACAATTTACTTGAAATGATTTTATCAGGTGACGTTCCTTTGGACCAGGGAGTTTCTATTTCAAGATTGTTTGCTCATTTGGCAAATGTGATTTCCTCTTTTCACTCAGAACCGCCAGAAGTTTCGGCTAGATATAAGTTCGACTACAAAGATGAAACCTACTACATTGATCCTCTTGAAACGAAAAATGTTTTGTTCAAAAGGCAGTGTACGGTAAATGAAGTCTTTGCCATCCTTGAACTAGACAAAGTGTTTTCTCAGAAGATTGCTGAAAAAGGAGACCCTTATGGTCAGCATGATTTTGAAATGACACTTTGCCTTATTTCCGTAATTGCTAGAAAATTCCATGAGAATTTACCAACAGACACAATGCAACGCCAAAGGTTCATCATAGAGCGTGGAGGACACTTTCAAAAGCTACCTTTGAACATTGTGTTGGAAGTCCGTTTTTTTTTGAGAAATATTATCATAGAGTACGTACGAACCCACTTCTTGCAAGCTACTTCGGTAAGTCCCCTACTAGCGGATTTGAAGGGAAAGATCAGGAAAGGGCTAAACTATCCAAGGATTCAGCAGCATATAGTCAAGCCAGAGCTTCCAAAATTTACGAACTATCAGGAAACAAAACTGAAATTCTCACCGCAGTTAAAGAACGGTGGTTTGAAGGTACGGCGATAACGCCAATCCAGTCGGTGTTGGTTTCTTGCTATGAAGAGTTCTGTTATTATATGACTTTACACTTAATTCAAAACCTCAGATGATGAATAGTATTTTTGATTTTTACGGCATTTTGAAAAACATAGTGGTTCACTATCCATTGATTGAGGATCAATTGAGGTTGAACACATTTGCCGTAATCAATTCCACGACCGACCTCGATGACGGAAACATAGGGCAGTTAACGAAGAACTTTCAAGACGGGACTTTTTGGAGTCGCACATGGGTTTACAATGGAGCAGACCCGAATAAGTTGGAAAAAGAATACTCGGCTTTAGTAGTTGAGGTGAAAGAGGCTAGGACAAAATTGTTGTCTGGCACTACGATTTACAAAGGCATTTTAACAATTGCTACTCCAATAAAATGTAAGGACTGCCCTACCCCACACATTGATACATTGGCTGAATTAGATGAGCAATTGTTTTGCGCCATAAGTTTTGTAATTGATGAACTTTTGAAAAATGGGAAATATCAATTCTCACATACGGAAGAAGGAATCTTTGAAGGTTGGGCTAGTGAAGGACAAGTTAATTATTTGAATACTTTGCCAGAATATGAAAGCATCATGCCTTTAGGAACAGACTTTTGTTCAATACTTATTCAAAATGAATTAAATCCATTTATCAGCGAATGGGGAGTTGACAACCTCAGAACAATTGCCCTTCCACTAGAATTTGAGATTTGCGACAAACCTGTTCCGGCGTTCAATTACAATGTTCCCGCAATTCAAGGTTTGGGAGTAGTAAAATGTGATTGTTAAATGAATCCAGAATTGATTGCCATATTAAGGGACAATATGGAAGATGCTTTGCAGATTCTGATCGACAATGGAAAAGAAACATTGAGAGAACAAGGGCATGTGGACACAGGAAAGCTTGAAAGAAGTTTTGAACAAAAGATTGAGGTCACCGTAAATGGAGTAATTACAGGCGATGTTTTAGTTGAAGATTACGCCGAAGACTTGGACCAAGGAGTTCCAGCCAGTCAAGTGAAATTTACATCTAAACTGTTCAATGATTTACTTGCATGGTCTGGACGAAAGAAATCAGGACTTGGAGAGACCGAAAGAAGAAAGTTTGTCACAAGCACTATCCGAAAAGCTCAAAAGACTGGTTTTCCAACGCCAGGATCGTTGAAGTACTCGAAGACTGGCAAGCGAACAGGATGGATAGGCGAGACAATAAAAAAGTCAGAGCCTGACATCGAGAAAGTTTTTATTTTGACCAAATTTTTTAACATCCTTATTGACAATGTGGTAGCGGATGTTACTCAGGCAATTAATGCTTGATTTTTTTTTAAGAGCAATATTAGTTATTATTGTAAAACAATAATATTTAGTAATAATGAAAATAATTCCTTTTAGAATCACGGTAGACGGGCAAGAACGAATCATTAGCAACACTAATGATATGACAGCCGCCTATAAGGAATTGGCGAAACTCATCAAGGGAACAGACTTTGGTACCGACAAACTCAAGGCTTTAGAAAAGGAGCAGGTTGATTTGTTGAGTACTCAAGTTAAGTTGCAACAGCAGCAGAGAGAAACAAGGAAGGAATTGAAATTGTCTGCACAAGCAGCAACCTCGGCAAAAGGAAGCCTCGATAAGTTAAGTGCAGAATTGAAACTTGCCGAGATTCGTTGGTCCAAGATGGGCGAAGAAGCTCAAAAGAGTCTGGCAGGTCAGAAGCTAAGGAACAACATTAAAAACCTGAGAAAAGATGTTCAAGGTTTAAAGAATGACATTGGCAAGAAGGGATTAATTCAATCCATCGAACAATTAGACAATAGTCTTGGGAGTGTTGGACTTTCAAACAATATCCTTGGCTCTTTAGTTGGTGGTGTTGCATCCGGTGGAATACTAGGTGTTGCGGAAGCTGCACTCGGTGGATTAGTTGAGGGAGTTGAACATATTCGACAAATCACAGCAGAATTCAGGGAACTAAGAGGAGAAACACAAGCTCTCACTGGCGCAACTGGTGACTTGCTTGATGATTACACTGTTAGATTAAAAGCTATATCGGAGACATTTGGTCAAGACGTTGATGAAATTCTTTTGTCAGCGAATGCGCTCACCGACCAATTGACGGGGGACTTTAGTAAGTCATTAGATATTATTGAGACAGGATTCCTTGCCAATACCAACATCTCCGGTGAATTGCTGGACAATTTAAGAGAGTACCCTACTTTCCTTCAAGAGGCAGGATTCACGGCAGAGCAGTTCTTGAACATCATAAACCAGCAAGCCGATCAGGGGATTTTCTCAGACAAGGGGATCGATGCCATCAAGGAGGCCACTATTCGTTTGAGAGAACTGCCAACTGCCACACAGGACGGACTTGCTGCAATAGGTTTGACCGCAGATGAAATCACGTCAAGGATTGACGAAAGAGGTTTGGCAGGTGCTATTGAATTGGTTTCATCCAAGTTGAATGACTTCGAAGACGATAGTCAAGAAGCCGGAAAAGCAGTAGCAGGGATATTTGGGGGACCTGGGGAGGATGCAGGAATCTCGTTTTTAAAATCCCTCCAAAACATAAACGGAAGTGTTGAGGACTTAATTGACAATTCCAATTCACTCACAAGACGACAGTTAAAGCAACTAGAATTGCAAAGGGAATTGGCAACCGCTAATAATAGTTTAGCGAAGACTTGGGAGGCTTTGACGGACTCTTCCACCGATTTCTTTACCGAACTAAAAATATTCAGCACAGAGACCGTTGCGAACTTATTAGACAATGAGGGTTTACTTGCTGCCGTATTCAACAACATCTCAGCAGGGGCATTGAGTGCAACAGGTGCTTTGAAGGAATTGAAGGAAAATGCCGAACTAGGTTCTTTCCGTGTTTTTGATGAAATCTCAGAAGATGCAAAGGATGCGGCTGAATCCGTAGACGGTTTAGATGAGGCAAACAAAAACTCGGCTAAAAGTTTAGAACAGCTACAGGAAAAGCAGGCAGAGTACAAAGCGCAGGTAATTGAACTTGCTTTAGCCCAAAAAGACTATTCGGACGAATTAGAAAAGTATCGAGAAGTAACCAAGGAAATCAATGATATAAACGCCATTTTCAGAGATGGTGTAAAAGCTTCGGCAGCAGAAGCGGCAGGATTTGCAAAAGGCTCAATCCCTGCTCTACGTCAGGAGTTGAAAGAAATGCGTGAGGAGCTTTTCGGCAATAGTGTTGGTCTCACTGAAACCGAAATTGAAAAGGCTCTTGAAGACATTATAGCCAAGGAAGAAGATTTAGCAAGGCTAGAGAATCGAATTGACGAAATCAGGAACAAGCTTTTAAGGGAAGAAATAGACGTTCCGGAATCCTTGCCAACTCTACCCATTAATGACGTAGTGAGCAATGCCGAAGGAAATGAGAGTAGGATTTTAGAACTCACCAAGGATAGAATTGAAGCCCAATTAAAAGCGGAGGAGGAAAGGCTAAATAAGCAAAAAGAACTTGAGGAAGCTTTCGTCAATGAAATTGTAGACAACATTTTTCCAGCGTTACAGCAGATTTCAGATTCTATTTTTGAGACAAGGAGGAACAATCTGGAAAGACAAACCGAAGATGAACTTCAAGCGGTAGACGAGCAAAGTGAAATGAGGTTGCAATCTGCTGGTGGAGATGCGGAAGTAATTCAGCAAATTGAACGGGAAACAGCAGAAGAAAAGGAAAGGATAAGCAGGGAAAGTGCTAAGAAACAGAAAAAACAGGCTATTAAGCAAAGCCTCATCAATACGGCTTTGGCAGTTGGGAACGCACTAGCAACCGTTCAACCATTTATTCCTGCGGCAATTATTGCAGCAGCCTTTGCAGGTGTTGCTGGTCTAGCACAAACAATTGCAATATCCAACCAGAAATTTGCCAAAGGTGGGGTTGTAAATGCTCCATTAGGTGCAATCCTTTCGGGACCAAGTCACACGCAAGGAGGAGTACAAGTTGAAGCAGAAGGTGGAGAAGCTTTTATTAACAAGCGTTCAATGGCTAGTAACGAAGTTATGACCTTAACCGGAACGCCTAGACAAATAGCCAGTGAAATAAATAGCTTTCGAGGCTATGGCGTTCGTTTTGCTTCTGGTGCTCAAAAATCATTCTTCCAAAGTGGTGGAATAGTCGAGAACCTTTCGACGCCTGGTTCTTCTGGAACAACAACGGTAGTTCGAGCAGTGATTGAACCAAGTCCAGAATTCAACGAAGCTCTAGCGAACTCGGTAAGTACAGCAGCAGAAAAAGGAAGCGAAAAAGGAACCTCGAAAGGATTCGAAAAAGCAGCAATGAATTCAGAAAGGAATGCAATTTCAGTAAACCAAAGTGGATTTTAGTCATGGCAGTCAATATCATATCACAACCAAATACGAACGAATGGGAGTTCAATACAATTGGACAAGAAACTAATTGTATTGAATGGAAAGTAAAAAGTGACGAGTTCATTACAACTCAAGGAAGTCAACCTCATATAAGACTTACCATCGACGACGATCCTCAGACTTTGGGTAATACAATGACTTTTGGTGATGCTTCCACTGGTCAATATCAATTCACCGTAGTTGATACAGAAGACTATTCCCCAACCACAGTAAACCTCACGGCATCCGATGCCGAAACAAATGTGACTAATTTAAAGAATGCCATCCTTTCCAATTACGAGTTTTGTAACAAAGTGACAGTTGAGGTCTTCCCTAATGGCAGCTTTTTCGATATTCTCATTACTTGGAATGATTTCTTTTATATCGGCTTTATTATCTATTCTCCTGTTTTAGCCAATCCCTACACATCCGTTTCTAGCAATACAGGTGTTCCGTCAGTTTTCCAAGATGGTTTTAAAATAGCATATCAATTGCACTTGGATAATGGAACAGGAAGCTCCGCTTTATCTAGTTTCAGAAGTGTAGAACCTCATATTTCCAGCGACATTGTAGAATTGAACACTCGATTGAACTTCACGGAAATGATTGCAAATCAGGTGTTCACTAATGAGCCGTTCTCAAATGGCTTCTTTGCGTTCGATCCTGATTTCTGGAAAAGATTCTTTTTAAAGTATGGTTCCCAGGTTACGGTTGATTGCGACACAACGTACGGGACTTTCCATAGCTCCGACACAATCAACGCTGTAAATACTGCTTTGCAGTTGGGTGAATCAATGGACGATTACACCTTTGACGGGAACACAGGAAGACAGATAAAATTCCTCACAAAGCAACCTGACGGAATGAGTGTTTGTATTGAGGATAATTTATGGCTAATGTGTCTTGTAAGTGTTCAGGCATACTACGACGACAATGAAATTGATGGCACACTACAAACTTTAGAGCTAGTGTATAATATCACAGACTCAGTAGGAACATCATCAGTAACTCTTCCAATTAATCCAGACCAAGACGGTGCTTTGGTGGTAGCTGCAGGACCCGCAAACATGGGTGGACTTGTTGCTTCTCACGATTTATATTATGAAGTGAAAATAAGGGCTTCCGTTGTGGTCAATAGTGTTACTACAAATTTCGACCTCACTGAGTCCAAAAGGTTTTACTTAAACGCAAAGTGTTGTGCTTCGCCCATCAAGCAGGTTTATTTCCTAGAACAGATTGGAGGGTTTGGCGGCTTAAAACCAGATAGAGTTGAATTCATGGAAGCGGAACAAAGTTATCAACTCCATGAGTCTCCAATTGATTGTGACACTGAGGACACAAATAAAAGGATTAGAGAAGGACTTTCCACGAACAGCCATCAAGCATTCAGGAAAGCAAAACTCTTTTTCTCGTTCACTAGAACCGAAGACAACATGGTTTACATGGAATCATTTAGAGCAAGTACAAAGCACTACGTGAATTTCCAAATAGGAAACAAAACGACTTTTGATAAATTCATTGTAGACCCTGGATCGATAAAAACCAAGATAGACAGAAGTTTGATAAGATTTGAAGTGACGGGTAGATTTAATTTGAATATTGATACTCAAAAATAAACCACATAAAATTCAAGATATGCCAGATGCAAACCAAACGTGCGCTAATTTTAAACCTGTAGATTTTACTAAAATCGAAGACGAGTGCAATGCAATTGATAGGCTTCCTAAAAGAGCGCAAATGTCTCTCAAGCAAAGGGAAAAATTAACCGCAAGGGAAGACAAGGTTTTAGAAAAATCAAACGATCCACTTCTGCAGGAAATACATGCTCTAAAAATTGAATTAAGGAAAAAGAAGACTTTGTTCGCAATGCAACAACTCGCCGACTTGACAAAGGAACAGGAGATCACTGGATTCATTCCAAGGGTTTTTGCTGGCAGGTACGGTGAGCATGTTATACTTTCCGTCAATAACGAGATTGATGTAATGTCTCCAAAAGAAACGAAAGAGTTTGCCGCAATTCTCATAAGACACGCAAAGCAATCAAAAATCAACGCAAACAGAAAACAAAAAGGAAACTTTAGACCGAAAAGAAGATAACAAATGTTACTCCGAAAACATAGAGTATTGATAAAGAACCCGAATAAAGTGATTCAAGGTGCCTTTTCAAATTCAGTGATAGAACTGGATTTGCCAGTTGACTTTGGCATCCAGATAAGAAGGGCAGTTTCAGACTTGAATCGAGCGGGGAAAATAAAAAGACCTTCTGCCGTTAGTACATCCTTGCCCAAATCTTCGAAAAACATTCAAATTTTAGAATCCTTTCGTTCTCCGGCTATCACGGACAATCTATACCTTCCCCTAGAAATTTCATTTTGGGTTGCTCATGTTGAATTGCAATTTGACACGATGGAGGTTTTAATGAATAATGACAGGTCTAATAGCTATGAGGTTAGATTCTTGGATAAAAACTCATATTGGTCGGACAGGGCGAAGGAAACAAAATTGAAGGATGTTGATTATGGTTCCTTCCTTTTTATTTCCGCAAACATTCTAAGCAGATGGGGAGGAGTTAGTTGGAGCGATGGTGATCCTTATGTTAATTTCCCCGTTGTTGATTATGGAAGCAGAGTTGTATTAGGCGAATGGAGCGTTGAAGATTTTCGTCCTTGGTTCTCAGCCTACGGTGTAATAAAGCAAGCCTTTTGTCATTTTGGTTGGAACTTTGAAAGTCCAGTTCTTGACTCCAATTGGGGTAAAAGACTTTGGACATACATTCTCAAGAAAGATTGGTATAAGCATTCTAATCATGGTCATTTGATGACTGTTGAAGCGACAACGTCAGCAGACAATTTTGCAGACCTACCATTAATTATAGAATTTGATACAGAAATAAGTGATGATGGAAACAACTATGACCCCGTAACTTTCACTTACAATTACACTGGTTCTCAAAGTGCTACAGTTGAATTTTGCATTGAAGGAACCTTAGAAAATATTGCTGTAACTACTCAGACCGCAATCATTCATCTTTTTGATCCTGTGACGGTTTCCAATCATGGGACTTTTGAAATAGACATTCCACCCACATCTTCGGAGACTTTCAAAGTTTGCGTTGATGTTCCAGTAAGTTCTGGAACGCAATGGCAATGGGCTTTCACTCAGAATATAAATATCAAATTGAACGCAGGTGCGAGAACTACATCGAGAGTGGTTGATCAGTTTTTACTTGAAGGAGACACGATTCCATTAAACGAGTTGATAAACGAAGATTATACGTTAATGCAATTCCTCGAAGGTGTTGCTCATATTGGAGGTTTCAAATTCCATACAGACTTTGGTACCAAAACCGTCACAATGTATCAACCAGAAACGGGTGATGTTTTTAACAATACAAATGTAGAAGGTTTTATCGAATCATCTACAAAGTCCGTTGATATTTCAAACCTGATTTCTGACAATAGCAGAATAATAAGAACCAAAAGAGCATTGGCAAAAAGATTCCTCCGATATCGATTCAAAAAATCAACTGATAAATACATCACGGAAATTTTGAAGAACAACGAGGAAACGGAACCATTGCACAGTAAAATTATTGACTTGGGTGCTGACCTGCCAGCAGAAACAGCAGAAAGCACGAATCCGTTTTTTGAACCAACAGTTGAAGTGAGAAAACAAATTGAAGATGGTCCTGGTCTTAGTACGGATTTCTTCATTCCTACTATTTGGGACAATACAAACGCAGAATTTTCCAGAAATATCAAACCTAGAATTTTATACGCCGTTGGATATGTAACTCAATTCACGGAAGCAGTTGATAATTTGAATGGTGCTCAAGTACCAAAATCAAAATGGATTTATGAGGGAGTGAATTACACGGCACTACCCTACTTTACACAAATGGCGCAAACAACGATTTCAAATATTGGTGTTTCCGATGAGGTCATTGAGAATATAGCCTATGGAGACTCATCCAATGACATGTACAATACTTTCTTGGTGAACGAAACCAAGATAAACTACTTGCTGCCAGAATATAGTTTTCTAGTTCGGTTTGATTGGGAAAGCGCATCAAACGAGGATTTTAGAACGAAGTATATTATCAACTATGGGGATGAAAACTCATCATACAGACTAATAAAAACTAATTACAATACAGGCTCAGATGAAGAACAAGATTTAACATTTGTGCCTGAACCAAATTTCACAACTTGCTAATGTGGGCTTTTCATAGAATACCAGAACATGAGAAACAAGAGGTCAAAGAACTGTTTAATTCTTCTGATCCAGACAGAATCAAGAAGATAAAAGTGATTTATGACAATTACAATGTCATCCCCCCAGGTGGTTGCCCAGGTTGTCAGAAAGATTTAGCGGTTTCTTACGCAACATTAGAAGCAATTCAACAAGACAAAATATAATCCTTGCATATATCGGCTGAAAATATGGAGATAAAACAGAAAGTAATGATTGCTTTCTTCAATGCTATTGCTAGGCACAAAATCAGCAGCGAAAAAGTGCATCACTACAAAGACATCCCGTACGGTGTAAGGCTATTTTTGGACGCCATGCCCTATCATTATTTAGCCACTCCTCTCATTGTGAAAGAACGGAAAGAAAGAGGTGCCAACTACGACGAATTGAGCAAGAAATATGAACTCACAAAACGGCA
>Ga0194023_1000033_pt1 | contig 20558 bp, 16 predicted proteins | sample IW6Sep16_MG_FD_140348 | JGI IMG/M metagenome (GOLD analysis project Ga0194023, IMG submission 140348) | Freshwater microbial communities from the Broadkill River, Lewes, Delaware, United States - IW6Sep16_MG | ecosystem: Environmental > Aquatic > Freshwater > River | place: USA: Delaware...
ACTTGCCTATATAACATTCTATTTATACTATTACTATATTCTAAATATGCCTCAGGACTTAGATTCCATCCGTCTATATGGTTTTCTCTTGAGAATTGACTGCCTATTTTACCAGTATTTTCAAACCAAGATATCTGTTCTTTAAGGTCTTGTTTCTTTTGATATTTAACAATAGAGTCAGTAACATATTCCCATGCTTCGTTTTGTACATCCATCTCTACAAAATCACCAGTAAGCTGTTTTGTCTGCATGTAAACCTTAGCAATCTTTTCTCTCTTTTCCTTTAAGGGTATATTACTTTCCCATATCATCTTAATCTTTTTGCGTAAATCTCCAGTAACTACGCCACGCTCAAACATCTTAGATACATGAGGAAAATAACCAAACAATGCTTTTTTATCTCCTACATAACCTTCATAACCAAGCTTACCTGTTTTCTGTAGTGGCATACGAGTTAATGCAGAACTTGCTCCATCTCGTAATGTTTTTCTTATAGGGTTAGTATCGCCAGCACTTCTCTCTGCGTTACGCAACTGTTGTATCTGAAAACTTAATATAATCTTACGCATACCATCTATGCCTATTTTACTTTCAGGCATGGGTTTGCCATGTTTCATATGGTCTAAGAAAAAATCTATTACTTTCTTTCTGTTAAATACGGGTATATCAGTTTTATATCTATTACCACTAGCATCAATACCCTCTATGTATTCTGCATTGCCCTTACTATCCTTATTAGCAAATCCATTTACAAACTCTATATCACCAGTAAGCTTTAACCAATTCTCTTGATTCTTTACAGCTACTAAATCTTGTATTTCTTTTACAACTTCAAAAGCAGGTCTCCTCTCACCGCCAACCATGGTAAGACTTCTCTCTCTATTCTTATCCCATTCTACTTTATCCGCCCATTCTTTAGCTCTTTTCTCATAGGTCTGTGCATAGCTTTCTGCTATAGCATCACCATCTTTAGCCCTTTGTCTTAGTCTTGGTATTTCAAACTTAGCTTCTGCATCAGCCATTGCATACCACCATAAGTTTTCACCTAATTCAGTATTCATATACTTTTCAGTAGCTTCAGCCCATCTACGGTCTTCTCTTTGACTTTGCATAGTACCAAGTTCCTGTGATAGATAAATATGATTTTGTATTTCACCCATCCATCCTTGAGCAGATTTAGCTTTACCCGTAACCCAGTTACCATATTTATCCTTGTATACAGTTTCTGTATTATTCCATTCTATCTCATGTCTCATAATATCACGCTCTATTGCTTCAGGAAACATGTGATAATAACGCTTAGCTATCTTAGGGAACTTACCTTCAACCTTAGCAAAGGTTCTTTGAAACCAAGTACCTCCTCTATGGCTTTTAAATATATTGTTTACTATTTTCCAATCTGTAGCATTCATTGTATTGATATCTTTATTAATCATATCTCTTACAATGTAGTTTAAATTTTCAGCAGTTTTAGGCCCATAATAGTCTAAATGACCCTTTAATTCATTATAGACCTTAACCATCGTCTTATCTAATTTGCCTTCTTTTAGACCCTTAAATGGAGCGTATTCATCCAAATACTTCTTAGTCTTAACATCATAGTCTCTAGCATTAATTGCTAATCCTTCTGTTCTTTTACCATCTTTATTAAACAATGGTTGCTTTGTTGCCTCTGCTTCAAAATTATCCATAATCTTATCCGCTGATTCCAGAGGCAACTTTTCTGGTTTCATACTAGTAAATGCTTCATCCATGATATCAAGCTGTCTTCTTATCATGTAGTCACTTACCTCTTTAGATGCAAATCCCACTTTACTAAACTTTGTATTATTTAAACTTTTCTTTTGTGCTTCTAAATATCTTAATGCTTGGTTCTTTCCTCTGCCAGCAGGTAGTTTGTTTATACCAGCTTCTAATCGTTTTACAAAATCAGGATTACCCTTTTGCCAACTACTAATAAGTAATGCATCATATAAGTCTTGCCAAGCTTGAGGTTTACCCTGTTTATCCATAGCTATCATAGTATCTACCTGTCTTTGGTCTACCTCTGCTGATACTTTCTCACCTGCACTTGTTCTTTCTATTTCAAGTATTCTATTCTTTTGTGCGTCAGTTAAATCCATTCTTTCTAATTCATCTACTGCTTCTCTTTCTTTATCTAGCTTAGATTTAACACGAGCTTTTTCTTCAGCAAGTTTAGCTATATTAGTAAACTCTTCTTTACTTATTGCATCTTTACGCCATACTTCATTTATAAGTTTTATACTGCTCCAGTCACCTAGGTCTTCTGATATAAACTCTGATGCTTGTCTTACTAAATTATCTAATACGGATGCTTTATCTGTTCTACTCTTTAGCATCTCAGGTAACATATTATTAATATCTTGTTGACTTAAGTTTTTATTAAGCTCAGTTCTTTTTGTATACTTGTTTAATGAGTTAAATAAACCTGCATATTCAGACCTTTTATTTCTAGTAGTAGGGAATGGTAACTCATTGTGAGGATTAGAGTTATACAGATTTTTTATCTTAGATATAAATAAGTCAGGATTACTTTGTATAAAGTTATTAAACTCAATATCATTATCTATTAATCTAGACCTGTATTCATAATCCCAAAGTCTATTACCCCTAACTAATTGTATAGGTCTTTGCATACCCACAACTAAACTCTTCCTACCAAGAGCATCTCTTATTTCTTTATACTCAGGAGTTTTTAATGTTTCATTTAAATCTCTATACCAGTTATCAATCTTGCTAGATTCCATTCTATGTAAGAATGAATCAGTCCAGTCAAGGGGAGTAACAAGTTTAGCTACCTTACCATAAAAAGTAACATCAGTTCTATTATCTTTACCTATAGGTGGTAAGTTTTCTGATTGTACCATTTTATCTTTAAACTCTGGGTAGGTATACATTCTATGAGTTCTTAGGTTTCTACCAAAACCTGCACTATTTATACCACTCATAATACTAAGTATTAATCTTCTTTTTTGATTAGCCTGTACATCTTTATTACCAAATCTATAATAACCTTTTTTACCTTTTTTAGGATAAAACATTTGTACATCAAACAAACTTTCATATACCCTATCAAAGAATACATCCATATTTTTTAACCCAGCTTCATCCATAGGGTCAGATGCTAATGCAACACTAGCTCTAGCCCTTTTTCTAAACTCAGCTAAATCTTTTTGTGATGTTTTAGGTCTTATAACACCAAAACTACCACCACCTAAATCTATCTTTAATTCTTTTAAACCTTTTGATTCTATATAACTTCTTACATGATTATATGTAGCAAGTATTGTAGCTCTATTAACAACAGCAGGGCCTAGCATAGCTCTGCCTTCGTATGCACCTTTACTTGCTTGCAACCTCATCAAAGGACTATATCTAAGCGTAGGACTTTTAATTCTTTGTAATGTTTCTGGGTTGCTTTCAGCAAACATTTTTCTCATATCATCTGGTTTATTAAAACTAACGATAGGATTACCATCTTTATCTTTAGTATAAAACTCTTCTTTCTGTGAGCCGTATGCATCTTTCCATGCTTTCTTAAATCCATTCTTTTCACCACCAAAAAATATAGTAGCCTTATCACCGTCTAAATCAGCTCCTCCTAAGGCTTCCATAGTTCTTGGATGTAAGATACTACCATAGCCTTTTCTGCCCGTAAAACCAGCAAATACAAGCTTATGAGCACCACTTAGAGAGTCCATTGGAACTCTTACACCTACAGATTCAAATACATCTTCATACATTTCTTTTGTAGGTTTATCCATTTGACCTTTTCTATCTACATATTCATTCCATAGGTCACCAAGCTTTCTTTGCTGACCATTGTCCATGTATATTTTAGTTTCTCTATGTCCTTCATCTAAGAAAAATATGTTATCATTCTTTTCAAGTAATGTTAAATCTCCATACTTGTTCTTAAGTGTTCTTGTATAAGGGTCATAGCCAGTCATTCTTGTAGCTACGCTGTTTTTTAATCTAGGCTTAACTACTTGTGCCATAATATAGTTACGCATAGCTGACTGCCTGTATTGACTACCTACTTTATGTAATAATGGAATAAGTGAATCTGGCTTTAGTTGTGTCATTCTTTCAAATGTACTAGACCATTCCATAGCATCAAGCTTCATTAGATTAGCATCACGACTATTTATCTCACCTTCTTCCATTAACTCAGAGGTTACTTCTTCATTAATCTTAAGTATCTTTTTATAAGCTTTTATAGCAAATGATTCATTCTTAGTATTAGACATTAAACTTAATAGTTTCTGTACACCAACATCTTCTATATTAGCTATTATTCTATCTTCTAATTTTTCATTCATTGGTTCAGCAAGTAATTTATCAGCTTCTTTATTCCAAACATCATCACCTTTAAAAGAACGCTCACTTGCTTCTTTAAATATACTATCAATAGCTTCTTGTTTTATTGGCTCAAAACCAAATGGTGTAAGATTACTCTGCATTTGCTTTGGTAATCTTTGTGGTTTAGTATACTTCTCGCTTGTTATTTCTGATGGTACAGTTCTTATATCTTGTATAGGCAAATCATGTAATACAGGGTCTGTTACTACCCTACCATCAGCTTCTTTAAACCTTATTGCTTTATTAGACCAATCCCATTCTGCATAGTCTTTTCTATTTCCATATTGTTTAGCGGCTGATTCAGGTATAATCATGTGTATACCCTTCTTACGCATAGCTCTAGCTAACTCTGTATGTGCACCTTTAAACTGGTACTTACCAAGCAATGCACCATAGTCAGCATTTTTAGATACAATAAAAGATTTATTAACATTACCACTAGTAGGTAATCCCATTTCTATATTATGAGCTTCTACTATCTCAGGTAATACTACTATCTCACCATCTACTGTGTGTACATAATCACTTGCTTTACTATTTAGGTTAGTTTCTTTTGATGGGTCTTTTACTATTACAGCTTTATATCCTGTATCATCTATATCAATGCCATGTCTAAACTTTAATTCTTTTCTAATATAATTAGGGTCTGATGGTAAACCATTTGTAAACCATATCTGACTTCTTTTATTAAAAGCCTTAGCATCCTTTATCATATTAGGTGCATTAAGCTTTGTAAAACTGGCAGTACTAAGGTCTAATCCATTCATACCAAGGTCATATAAAACATTGTTAAGATATGAAGTATCAAAGCTTTTTATAGCTTCTTCTTTAGACATTATACCCTTAGTGTAGTCTACATATCTTTGTCTTTCTAATCTATACTCTTGATTAGCTTTGGGGTCAATCTTTTTTAAACTAGATAGAAACTCATTAATAACATCCTTAGGGCTATAGTTTACCTCTTTGCCATCATCAAGCTTAATCTTCATTTGTTTTTTAAGCTTAGGACTAGCCTTTACAAAGTATAATCTTTCTGCATCACCTCTACCACCAAGATAATAGAAACCTTTGTCATTCATTTCTTTTATGCTACCAGTTATCATATCATTATAACGCTTCTCTGTAGCACGCTGAATATAATCTTTAACACTTTTTTCTACAGCTTTTCTAGGCCCTTCAAACATACCTTCAGCTTGTAGTCTTTGTGCATCAAACTCAACCTCTTGCTTGATATCTCTTTTCATTTGTGAAAAGCTACGCTCAGAGTAGTACTTACCATTGTTTGGTACATTAGTTACAAAATGGTCTACTGCTACATATACAGGTTCTTTAGTAACATCAGGTCTTATACCTTGGTTTTCTTCTGCAAATGACCTTATATACTCATCCTCTATAATCTTAGTAGGCTCTCTTAATTCCTTACTATTACCTGCTAAATTAACTGCTCTAGCTTCTAGTTCAGGATTTAAGAACTGAACTCTAGGCTTAGGTTGGTTTACATCTACAGCTATAGAACCTACAGCTACAGGTTTATTATGTTTTCTAGCTTGTCCCCATTTAACCCAGAATTGATATTCTGGTGTATCAGGTACAATACCTCTTTTATACACAGTATTTAACCAGTTAATCATTTCACCTGCAGGGTTAGGTCTTTCAGGTAATGCTAGTTGTTCTTGTACTACATCATTCCACTTTCTATTTACACTCCTCCAAGTGTTTTCCATCTCAGCTTTAGGGTCTGATACGCCTTTATAAACATCTTCTAAATAAGTTTTGACATAATACTTTGTTTTAGTAAATAAAGCTTCGTAAGGTGTACTAATATCAGCTAACTCAGGGCTACCCTCACCTTCATTACCTCTGTCTTTACTTACTGTAATTTCTTCTTCAGGTCGTTTTATTCTTTCTACTGGCTCACCTTCGTATATTTCCTTAGCTTTACCCTCAGCTTCTTTTATAGCCCTAGACTTATTCATCAAGTCTCTAGCTACTATATATGATAAAGCACCACCCTGTGATATCTCAGTCTCTACCATATCTTTTACGACTCTTTTACTTGCTCTATCTAAATCTTGCCAACCCTCTGCTAACTCAGGAACTTCAGTACCTAATTGACCCGTTTCAGGGTCTCTGTACTCAGTCTTCATTTTCTTTATATGTTCAAGAGCTCTTCTGTTTTTAACAGCCATCTCATTACTACCAAAGAAAGCACCAAGTAGATAATCATATATTTGTTCTTCAGTAGTAGCTCCACGAGCAGTAGCTGGTAAACCCTGCATTAAAGCACCTGCTATACCACGCAATGCTTTTTCATTTATTTGGTCTTTAGTAAGTTCTTTTAGAGGAGTACCGGGTACTATAGGTTTAGCTCCGGGCACTCTTACTAAATTACCTATAGCTCTAAATCCTGCACCAAATACTGCACCACCAAACATAGAATCAGCTACAGCACTTATACCCTCTTGCCACGCACTAACACCACTAGCTATACCAAGATTAACTGCTCCTTCAACAGCATCTCCTGTAGGTGTAGATAAAAACTTTGTAACAGAATTGACTGCATCAGCCTTAGCATCTGTACCACGCTTACCAAACTGTTTTGCTATATTTGTTATACCCTTAGTACTAGCACCTGCAACAAGTAAAGGTATTGATTTACCTCTAGTTTTTTGCATTAAGTTACCAATAGTCTTAGCTCCTGCTAACTTAACAATGCTACCTCCGGGTATATACCCTACAAAACCTGCAAGGTGACCTAAGCTTCTAGCTATTCTCTCCCATGATGTGTCTGGTTGACCTTCAGTTTTACCGTGGTCAATATCAAGTGTAGTAAAACCATGTATAAAACCCTTACCAGCTTGTGATAATAGGCTACCAAAAGATGTTTCAGCCAGTTGTATATCTGGACTTTCTATCTTATAATGGTCTGCGTGGTCTCTGAGTAAGTTTGTTTGTTGATAGTCAAACTTATCAGGTTGTTGTTTATACTGCTCTAGAAGCTGATTAGTTGTGTTTTGGTCTAGAGTAGGTTGAAATCCTAGTCTTGCCATTATTTTTCATTATCTAACACAGAATCAGCTAAATCATATAAAGTATAAGCAGTTAACCCTGCACTTAACAATCCAGCATAAGGTATTGCAGAACCAGCTATACCTGTTCCTATTCGTGTTGCAATTTTAGAACCAGCTTTCTTTTTTATTAAATTAAGCATAGAACTTCTAGATTTTTTATCTGCTAATTTACTAATCATATATCTTGTTTTTTGTAATCTAGACATTTTAGATACAGGAGTTTTAGATAATTTTTTAGCTTCTGCTCCAGATATTTTTCCAGACTCTAAATCTCTATTTATTTTAGAAAGGTCTATATTTGCTCTGCCTTCAGTAAGTTGCAATGGGCCAAATCCCGCTCTTGCTTTTACTCCTCTGGTTATTTCTCCAGCTTTTGTTTTAACACCTTCAGGTATAAATCTACTTCCCAAAGCAGATGCACCTATTAAACCTGCACCTTGAGCTACTTCTCCAAAACCTATTGGGAATTTACCTTGAGCTCTTCTTCTTTCCATACCTAATGTACCAAAACCTTCTTTTAATTCAGGGTGGTATCCAGCTTCTAATAACTTTAATTTAGTTTCTTGGTCTGTAGTATCGTACCAATTTTTAAACGAACTATCTCCTTTTTCTATTACTTTATAAATATTATCAGTATCTAATTCTTTCATTCTAAGGTCAATAGCATTAAGTATTTCAAGGTCTCTTTTTCTTTGCTCACCTTTAATAAATCCTTTTACATCATCAGCAGTAGCAGTACGACCAAATACTTTTTTCATTTCTTTATCGCCAAGCTCTGTACTTAATGCTTCATAATGCTGTTTAGTTGTCATTGCATCACCAGCACCTAAATTTAATTTACCAGTAGTTGCGTCAAATAAACCTGCAGTTTTTACACCTAATAAACCTTGTCCTCTAAGTTTAGATATAGCTTGTTGTTCTCTTTGTATTTGCTGAGCTTGTCTATAAGCTTGCATTTGCTCATTTAATGCTTGAAAGATAGCATTAGGTGCTTGAGCTTGTCCTTGTCTTGCTGGGTCAAATATAGCCATTATTTACTCCTATGGGTTTGTATTAGTAGGTTGTCTCTCAGCTAATCCCGGTAATATTCTAGGTATAGCACCACCTATTAAACCTTGTAAAAACTGTCCCCTATCTCTAGCTTGTTGTTGTAGTATATTAGCTCTACTTACATTTAGTTGACTTTGCATTTCACCTGCTTGGCCAAGTATATTGCTAGCTTGACCTAGGTAACCTGCACCTAATCTTTGTTGGTCTAAGAAACCTTGTAACCCTGCAGTTCCAGCACCCATCATATTCTGATAGGCTTGGTTTGCTTGTGCTTGTTGCAATAAACCAGAACCACCCATGCCTTGTTGAGCCGCCATTCTTTGTGCTTGCATACCACCCATTGCAGTAGCTCTACTAGCTTGGTCTTGTAACATTTGTCTTTGTGCTTGGTTTTGACCGCTTTGAAATGCCATAGCACTTTTAGCATAATCACCAAGTTGTGTACCCATACCTTGTATATCACCAATGTATTGTTCCATACCTTGACCAACTGTTCTTGATAGTTGACCAGCACTTGGATTGCCCATTATAGTATCTATTAATCCACCTAACATATTAACCTCTTAATGTAAAATTAGATGCATCAGACCTGACCCATCCATCTTTGTGTTTAAATTCAATATAATACTTACCTTCTTCTTTTAGTACTCTATATGTACCTAATTGTAATTTTTCATTTTTATCATAAGACTTTGACTTGTTTTGTTTTATACTTTGTTCTAAAACATCAAGCCTTGATTCTAAATCTTCAAGTTCCATTTTTACTAATGGGTCACTTACTCTGCTCATACTTTAGTACTCTTAGCTCTAAGGGGTCTAAAATGCACACCAAGGCTCTCTAATTGTTTTGTACCATCAGTGTCGGCTACTTTAATTTGTAGCCATTTAGACTTACTATGGGCCGAATTTAGCCTATTAGAACTTAGTGCATTCCAACTGCTATCTGCAAGAGAAGTTTTGTATGTAGTATCAAGTGAATTAGTACCTTCATAATGCACTTCTTTAAACTGTTTTTCGTAGGTATCAAACCCTGCTGTTATTTTTTTGGACTGGAACTCCCAAGCCTTACGAGTAGTTCCAGTCCCTACTTGGAATAATGAGCCGTCTGATGCAATTATTTCTCCAAACTTACCTTGTATTATAGCTCTAACTTTGTTGTCAAAGCTCCACAAGTCCCATCTTCTTTGGAGAACACTATATACCCAAGCATATGAATTATTACTAACTTCAAAAAATATTAACAATGCTTTTCTTTGTGAATCAAAAGCTAATTTAGGATGTTGACTATCCCAGTCTATTGCACTCCATACAAAATTAGCTAGGTCAGTATTACTTGTATATTCTATAACTCTACTTATTAGTTGAGAGCTTTTACCATTATGAACATATACACCATACTTATCTGCAAAAAACATTCCATAATCAGTAGATATTACACCTTCATTACTTAATACACCTTGACCTTGCATGTTATCTACTATACTTAAATTATTAGGATTTATTGTATATACATTAGCAGGACTAAATGCATATAAAAAGTTATTATAACTTTGTAATGCAGTTATTTTTTCTGGTAATGCACAATATTCATTAGCCCAGTTAAATATATTAAACTTACCAGCTTTACTTCTAAAAATATAATTATCAGTATTACTTATTTCTGGATTATCTGCCTGAGCTACAAACAAATATCCTGCACATTCTTCAGATATACCGTAATGTAAAAAATTAGTAGACATTTGTGGACTTATTCCAGTTAGTGCTTCATAGCTACCAAAATTATCACCTACATTATCGTACAATGTATACTTTAAATAACCATCAGAACTATCTGCCCATCCATCACCATTAAATGGTATGCTTTTAATAAGTACATATTCACTATCTGCTTTAGAACTATCACCATCATAAGCTTTTCCTCTATATACATTTATATGACTTATTCTGTGATTCAAAGAATCTGGTAATGCACTAACTACTATTTTTTGCCCATATTTAAAGGGGTTTGTACTTGATACATATACACTTTTATCTAAAACACTTTCTTGATACCCATCATACATTAAAGACAATCTATAATATTTAGCATAATAATCAGAATCACTATTACTGTTAGCATTTTTATCTGGAAGTAACATTGGATTATCAAATACAGTAGTAATATCACTATTAGATATATCTATTTTTATACTTGCTTTTGTATCAAATAATGTAAAAGCTTGATTTGAAGATATAACTGTATTAGAAGCATCGTATAGATAATATAATTTAAAACTATCACTTGGATAAACAACACTTGCAAAGCCTATTGTATCTGGGCTAGCTGTTGTGTTTGTAAATATATCTTGAGAAGCAAGTATTGCATTACCAATAGTTGTAGATTCAGGATTATCTACATCACCATTAGTACTAGGCGAAAATGTTTTATTAGGTAAAGAATGGTCATTTAGATTTAAGAAAAAAGATTTGCTTATATCATTAGAAAGAAGATGACTATCTATAATATTACCACCAGAAGCATCTAATTTATCAACTGCACTATTTTGTAAAATATCCCAATAATGTAACTTACTAGATTCTGTCATAAAAATACCATTTGGTATTAAACCATTATTAATTACAGTAGTAATACTTTGAAAATCACTCATATTAGCACCATCACCATAAAATATTTCAGATGTAGTATCATCACCTATGTCTGGATTAAACTCTATATTATAGTTTAATTCTATACTTTCAGCATTAAAAGGTATTCTCTTAACTCCTGTGTATCCATTTTCTGTATGATATACAAAATCTTTTGTTTTAGGAAATACTTGTATATGAGAACCAAGTATTACATTTACATTACCAGTTGGACTATGGTTTACAGCATCAGGGTATGATAAATTTAATTTTACTATAGGGCCTATTTTAGCTTTTGTTGATTTTATACTAGTATTTATAGTTTCACCATAATTAGTTTCGTAACTACCTTCACTTACTATAGCATCTCCATATTCTTCAGATATAGCCCAATGCCTATCTCCTGTTGATACTGTATTTTCTACATAAGGTATTACCAATGCGACACTAGGACTATGACTAGCATTATAAAGGTGCCCATATATAAATAAACCTCTTTTAGGTAAAGCTTGTTTTATTCTAAAATCATTACCTATTAATGGTTTATTAGGACTTGAAAAATGTCCTTGCTCAACATACTCTGCTCCACCTAAATTACTTTGTTCTTCTACACTAGTAAACCCATACCAGTAAGGGTCTAATTCTGGATTAATATTAGGGGTTGTTGTTCTTTCATAAGAGCCTTCAGTTCTTGGTGTTATATCAGTACAAGCTAAATCTGTATATCCAACAGCAGGTGTGCTAGATGGTGCTGTATATACATTATCTGTTCTCCATATATAACTTTGTCTAATGCTTTCTTCTGTGCCAAAAATACATTCTTGTATAGGTTTTGTATCTATATTAGCATCAGAAGCTTGTAAGTAAATATTTATATTATTTGTTTGACCATCATGAGCTACTAATATATCAGTTAATTTAACTTCATTTGAGCTAGCACTTGGTAAAGAAGTACCAGTTAATTTATATATTCTATTAGCATCTATTGTCATAGTTGGTATATCAATAAGTAAAACCCTATATGAAGTTACTTTATTAACTAACACCCAGACTTTATCTGTTTCTACATAATCAAGCCTAATAGCTTGTATAACACCTCCACAATAAACTGACTTAGAGACTCCAAAACTTTTTGTGCCTTTTAATAAATACCCGTTTTCATTTTGATACCCTACAACCTCTTGAGTACTAGAACCTAAAGACCAACTACTATTTGCTATACTAGCATTATACATAGTAGTACCAGCAGAATAAGGTAAAACAAATTGTTCTAAAGAAGGCATTATACTAGTATTAACTAATGTAGGGCCTGTAGTAAAAATTGTTTCATCACTTATTTTTTTACCAAATTGTGTTATATTAGGATGTCCTAAAAATAAAGGAAAGCTATTTTTACCAGTTCCTATATATAAATCATCACCTCTTGCTACAAAATCTGGTTTATCAGATACTTTAAATTCTTCCAGTATATTGCTTAATTCTGCTACATTAGAATTAACAAGTCCGTCTGCATAAATATTCTTTCTTTCTCTAAATCTATTATCAGATTCGTTCCAACCTATAACATTACATTTACCATCTTTAAATACCTTAGCCATTTTATCAACTTTAAAACCATTATCTGCATAGCCAGTAAAGTGTATTATTTCATAATATTGAGCTCCACCACTAGGATTAACAGGGTTAGTTGCATTAAGTGTGCCTGTGTAATAAAAGTTTAAACCATAAAGTTTGGAGTTAGTAAATGCAGTACCACTTGTTGTATAGTCTTCTAAATCTTCAGAAGAACTTAATTCAGCTCTATATTCTACTTGAGCATCTAATGTTCCAGAACCAAATGACCATGTAGGTTGTGACGCTAAAGTAAATTCAGTTACATTTACTCCCTCTGTACCTGTAGTTATACTAGCTATAGTACCTATAAAAGCTGAGCTAGCAACATCCTCTTTACCTGCAATTTCATAAAGTGAATCTCCAACAAATAATGGCAAACCATCAGGATGGTCTATATAGCCTTCATCTTGGAATCTTCTTACGGTAACACTAGTACTATTGTAAGTAAACTTAAGAGCTACAACTTTATTTATATTAGCTATTCTATACTTAAAAGTACTTTTACCACCGGGTGTACCAAAAGGTGCTGGATATAGTCTAAATTCATAATCAAATGTTTGTGTACCAGTATAAGTACCACCAAGTATAAAATTATCTTTATTAAATACAGCCATTAAGCAGTAGGTCTCTTATAAAATATTGTATGCCTAACTCTTGATGTATTACTAGCAGTCCCACTAAATCCAGAGCCTAATACGCTATAAGCATCTTTTTTTCTACCCTTAACCATACCATCACTTGCTACAGGTTCTACATCTAGTGAGTAATCTGAAGCGTCTGTGGGTATATCTTTACTATCAGGTGTAGCTACTATACCCACTCCAAAGTTCTTTATTTCTGCAACCATTCTAGGCATTGCCGTCTATTAACTCCCCATCTACAACTGTTTTACCATCTATTATAGTACAAAGTTCAACATTAAATTGACCTTTACCATAAAAGTTTACTATAGCAAAACCAAGTTGCCAGTTATGTTGTCTATTCCCTAACCAAACATTAGCCTCTGCTGTCATATCTTTTAAGCATCCAATACTCCAAGCAGACTTAGGCCCATCCATGTGTGTTACACTACTCTGTTGCATATCATGATGATGACCATACATAACATTACAACCCATTCTAAGTAAGTGGTTTCTAGTATGGTTTACACCTGCATAGTGATTACCATGATAAAAATACAACTCACCTATCTTAAGCATCTTACCACAGGGATAATACTTATATCCTCTTTCTTTTAGCTTAAGTGCATCCTTAAACTTATACTTAGTCAAATAAGGATTCTCTTCTACAAATCTATTTAACCAGTCATCATGATTGCCTTCGCAAAAGTACTTTTCTTTTACTTTAGCTTTATCAAGTGATTTCTGTATTATATCCATACCTTCGTTTACTTTTTTAATTTCTTCATCAACAAAAGGTAATTGATACTCTAATGGCGGTCTTTTCTTTTTACGCCACTGCCAGTGACTTACGCTTTCGAACTCACCAACATCACCTAAATCTACATAGATTTCTGGTTTTACTTTTTCAATAGCTTTACATAAAACATTTATTGCAGGTACATCATGCAATGGAAAATGTTTATCAGGTGTAACTATTGCTCTTTTGGTTTTTAGTTTGGTTTTTCTTGCCATGCTAATTCCCATTCCTCCTGTGTTATATCAAGCTCTGGAGCTTTATCTAACAATCTTTTTGTTTTCTCTCTGGTAAACTTTAACATGTGTTCACCACAATGTCCACACTCCCATATTAAAGGTTCTTGTATAGAGCCTATTATCTCTATACCAACTACATAATCACTACCGCAATAATAACAATGTTCAGGGACATCCTGACTTGTTTTATCACCTTGTATTTTAAAACCTTTAATTCTGTCTCTACTCATAACTAGTAGGGCTTACAATAAAAAGCCAAGGAGGAGAAAGCAAAATATTGCTCGCCCCACTAAGCTATTTCTTAAATAAACCTTCAATAATATCAGTAACTACATCTACGCATTTTTCAAAAAAGATTTGTTCTTTCTCTTCTGAAACAAAAGGTATGTCTATTCTTTTGTTTATTGCAGTAGCTATCTTATCTGACATTTCATCACTACCTAAATGTTTAACTGCTTCTTCTTGCATTTTCTCTGCTTGTTCTTCAGCTAGTTTTATTAATAGTTCTTTAATATTCATTTATGACTCCTTTATTTTTACTATCTTCCAATACAAATATACTATATTCATAACAAACATAACACACATTAGTATTGCTGGGATTACATCAAGCCAATACATCAAACCTGAACTTGTTGTTAATGTACTAACCTTTAATGAATCCATTACTTTTTCTTTCTACCCTTAGCTGTTTTAGCAGATTGTTTAAATGCTTTAGCTGTAGGAGCACCTTTACTTCCCGGCTTACGCATCTTTTCACCACTTCCAGCTTTTATTCTTTTACGCTTTGCATGTATGTTTGCATACAAGCCTTTTCTTTTTTTTGCTCCTTTAGTAGCCACTTTTCTTCATCCTTTTACCAGTTTTTTTAGCATACTTTTTAGCATCTGTTTTACCCTTTTTTGTATAAGGGAATTTCTTTTTTCCTACTTTTGGCATAATACCTCCTATTAACTACACTTACAACGCCATTTGCGTAGTGCTTTATTTATTCTACTATTAGGGTCACTAGCTGTTTTAGCTCCAGTTAACCTCTTTTTCATACCGCACATCCGTGCACAAAAACTTTTTCTTCTTGACTTAGCTTTACCTGTAGGGTTTTTCTTTGTAACAGGTGCTTTTAATTTACCTCCAGTAGCTCTATTATAACTAGCCCTACCTTTAGCATTTAATCCACCGCTCTTACTTTTACCCTCTTTTCTTTGCCATGCTGGTGATTTAGCCATTAATGTTTTCCATTTACTCTAGATAAAGAACCTTTGATTTCAGATACTTGATTATCTAAATCATTAATTTCTTTTGTTATTGCATCAAACTTTCTATCAAGTTTATCATCTGATTTATTCCATCTTCCAATAAGCTTAATAATCATTCCTTCCATATTCTCAAGCGTTTCACTTTGTGCTCTATTTTCTGTTTTTAAATCTTGTATTGCATCAGATTGCTCTGTTGCTCTTTTATTCATAGAATAAACCATATAAACAAACATAGCTCCTACTACGCCTATCATTCCTGCTTCTGAATATACTTCTAAAAAATCCATTATTTCCGCTTTTTTTTACCCCAACTTAATGGGTTTAAATTAAGTTCTTTTTTGTACCAATCCAACTGTTGTTCCATTGCATTAAGTTTTTTCTCTTCTTCTATTATATGCTTCTGGACTAATTCTTTAATGTTTGTATCAGCAAGTTCCACTCTACGCTCAAGGTCTCCAATCCTATTTGTAATTTGTAAGTATCCATAAACAACACCAGAAACGGCAACACAAAGTTGTACAAGCCACTTAATATTAAGATGGATACTAAGGTTATCATCAACCAATCCTGTCTTATAACTCCTTGATGTCTGTGGATTGTACTCTTTTTCATTACTCATACTTCATATCCTGCAATAGACCAACCTCCATCACAACTACCAAGTAACACTAATCCACCTAAAACTATAATTAGAAAAAGTATTATTGATATATAATCTTTCCAATCTTCGTTCATGGCTTGTAATACTTGTAAAAATCTTCTATGTTTTCTGTATCTACTACTACAAATATTGGACTAACAATATTATCACCAGTACCTGAACCACCAATAATAGCATATGCATATAGACCATCTTGGTAAGGACTTTTAATTGTATCATTATCAAATAAATGTAAAAAACTTGTATCACTAAATACTGGTACAAACTCTGCTTCTATTAATTCTTCTGTTTCTATTCTTCTATTTTCATTGTAATCTACTAATAAACCTACATCTGTAGTTCTATGTGGTTGACTAGGAAATCTACCCATACCATTTAACTCTACTTGTTGGTTATACCACATCTGGGATGCTTTAACTATTTTTTCAAGATTAGCTTTAGTTTGTTTAGCTTTAGCACCTTCAGAGATACGACTAAAAGCAGGAGCTGAGGTAGTAGCAAGTGTAGCCATAATAGCCATAGTAACTGCGAACTCAGCAAGTGAATTACCCCTATTACTCACCAGACCACTCATCCTTTTTCATTTCTTCTATAACTTCACTATGTGATAAAGCAGTAATACCACTTATACCTTTTACTGCATCTAATGTGCCATCTGTTATGGGTAATTCATATTTAACTAACACTTTACTGCCGTCATTATTCCATCTTGGACTACCAAGTTTACCAAGTTTAAATGCACTTTCTTTCCAAGTTGGAGATTGTAATGTAGTTGTATCTACTACTTGCTCTGTGTATGTATATGTCTCTTCTTCTTGTGGTACAGAATGTTCTGATGCCATAACTTTATCTACAAGTTCTGCTTTAGTATCTTCAGAGCTATACTCTATATCTGCATCATCCATGTATGCTTTAATCTCATCTTTTGTGTTATCCATGCTCGGATAATATGAGTATTTATTTACCATCCTTGTAGCAGTACGCTCTTCATCTCTATATGTGTACTCATTCCAAGATAATCTATCAGCCTTTTTAAGTTTAGCAGGTAATGCTGATTCCCACTTTGCTTTTGTTAATATCAAATATGTATTAGTCATTTTTGTGTTTACCTTTTTGGTGTTTATAGTTTTTGTTTATTTCATCTGCTGATAATGCACGATTGTAAACTTTTGCTTCATCAATTAAACCACCAAAAAATCGCCTTGGCGTGCTTGATGTACTAATACACCCAACAACAACATTTGCAGTCCCATTTTGTTTAATAGATGTAACAGTCGCTCCACTTGCAGTAGCTGAAATTTCACTTCCATCTACATACATTTTCATTGTACCACTTGCAAAAGTAGCTACATAATGATGCCATAGATTGCCATCTGATATTGCACTATCTGCTCTTAATGTTCTTAAAGTAGCTGAAGAACCTGCACTTGATACCCTAAATGTTATTCTCTTATCAGTTGGAAATTGAAAAAGATATTCCCTGCCACTATCTCCTGCCTCATCATATTTAGAAATCATACTATTATCATCAGATGGTGTAACTCTATCTAACTTTGCCCAACATTCTAATGTAAGTTGTTCGCTTACTACTAAACTTTTAGTATGAGGTACTGATACATATTCATCAACACCATTTAACCTTAACACATTGCTACTTAGATTAGTAAAGTTAAACCCAAGTCCATCTCTGTTTGAGTTAAGTCCTTCTCTGATTGTTATAGAATCTGGTGTGCCTTGTACTGTGCCATCGTTACCATCGTTTAGTGTAGTGCCTGTAACTGTACCATTATTGCCATTAATTAAATCAACAATAGTAGTAGTGTTATTAAATTTCCAATAACCAACTATATCTGAATAAATAGATTCATCTCCTGCTATGCCACCGCTATAAATAGAATCAATTTCAGATTGAGACAATGCTTTATTGTACATAGCAATAGAGCTAATGCTACCATCCCAAGCTGATGAATTACTTACTCCATTGTTTAAAATACCAAAATATAAATCATTAGAAACATCTATGTTGCCAACATCTTCAAAATTACCACCACCTGTAGCGTTATTACTATCAACACTATTTACATATATTTTTAATCCTTTATTTCCAGAAACACTTTTATCAGCAACGCAAACAACATGTGTCCATACTCCCGTAGATGGCGATGTATTATCTCCGTAAATATAACAATCGTTAGAACTTGTATTTGCTCTAAAAAACCATTGCGTATTAGAATGTTTTAGAATGTGATATCCTTTATATGCACTATCAACTTTTGACAAAATATTATCAGAACTAATAACATCATTTTTTGCCCAAAAAGATATTGAAAAACTTCCATTTCCAAAGTTAAATGCAGAATTATTAGGAACTTGAACTCTATCTGCACTACCATTAAAATCTAAATAACTCCACCCTCTTCTATCTTGCCATGTGGTTACACCATCGTTTCTCCAATAACCAAGTAAGTTACCTTTTTTACTATGTGTAGTAGCATCTAATGCGACACCATCGTTGAATAGTTCTTGGACTTGAGAATCAGAAAAGTGAGTATTAAATATAGAAAACTCATCTAATAGTCCATCTGATTCCCATGCACCATTCAAAGATTGACCAAGATATTGATATTTAAAATCAGCAGTAGAAGTATTTGAAATTAAAGATTTTACTCCATTCCTATAAACACTAAATACTCCGCCTGTTGTTCTCGTTATAGTATAAAAAGCGGGTTCATTTATATTAATGTTTCCTAATCCTGTAAAATGAGTTAATCCAGTACCAGATATTCTTACATGAACTCTACTTCCATAAGCAGGAGCAGTATCAATTCTAATTGTATCATCTAAACTATTTTTACCAATCATGTGATGTTCTCCCTGTCTAAATGGAGTAAATGAAAAAGAAATAGTAAACGCAGTATTAGCTCCTAAAGTTTGCTCTGTTAAAGAAACATAATTATTTTTGTTTCTATAAAATATTGCTTTCTGATTATATCTCATCAATGGTACTTGTGGAACTACAGGTTCATTTACAGCAGTCTCAAATCCAGATGAGGATATTCCTACTTCTTTGACTGTAATTAATTCTACAGAACCATCGAAATCAGAACTTGTTATAATATCTACTATCCTACTTGCAGAACCACCGCTTGTAAGAATAACACTTCCAGATGCAGTAAAATCAGATGCACTTGCAGGGCCACTTCCAACTGCAAAATCTAAATTCCCTGCTGTTCTTCCAGATATTGTAAAATCTACTTGATATTCCCTACCACTTATTGTTGGATTTGACAAATTTTCATACCTTAAACTTCTGGTATTTCCTGTAGCATGAGTTGCTTTACTACTCCCTATTGACCATTCAGTTCCTAATGAACCACCAACTACTGACCAATTTGTAGTAACATCAAAAGCACCATGCCCATTTGTTAAATCATCCCCAAAGAAATTTGTAGTAGCATGGTTGCCCATGAGGACTTCTTTGACTGAAACATTGTCTACTGTTATTGAATTACCATTAGTATATCCACTAACAAATCTTATAGTAATAGATGTAGATGTTGCAGTAAAATATTGAGTATAAGTTTTTTGACCTGTGTCTAAATTAATTACAGAGCTTGATAAATTTGTTCCATCCCAATATCCATAATAAGCAGAACCTCCAGATTCAGTAACAGTAAATACTGCTTTATATAAAGCTCCATTAACTGCTGTTATACCTTCTTGCTTTACAAAATTATTACCACTACCACTATAAGTATAAACCAATGCACCACTTGAAGTATCTGCTGTACCTCCTGCTCCAATACTCCATCCTGTAGTTCCATTACTATAATCACCATTAGTAATTATTTCACTACCCAACTTCTTTTCACTATGGTCATATACTATTGATTGTGGACTTTCTGGGTTACCCTCAATCATAGGATACCAAGCTAAAAGGTTATCCTGTACTGCACTTGGTGTGTTTTCTGGTTTTTTGTAAAGTTCTTGTACCTGTGCTTCTGTAAGGGCAGAATCAAATATTTTAAAATCGCACATACTGCCCTCAAAATGGTCAGTAAGATATTTACCAATTTGAAATGCAGTTCCAGATAAATTACCAGTCGCTGATGGTATAGTTCCTGTATATGTAAGTGACTGCTCTTCCCCATTTATATATGCTTTAAGCCTATTGCTATTACCTGTGCCACTTCCGTTAAACACTAAAGATATATGATTCCAATCTGTTGATGTAAAAGCTACA
>Ga0194023_1000036_pt1 | contig 19906 bp, 14 predicted proteins | sample IW6Sep16_MG_FD_140348 | JGI IMG/M metagenome (GOLD analysis project Ga0194023, IMG submission 140348) | Freshwater microbial communities from the Broadkill River, Lewes, Delaware, United States - IW6Sep16_MG | ecosystem: Environmental > Aquatic > Freshwater > River | place: USA: Delaware...
CCAGTTTCCTGCAAGCAACGATCACCTACGAACCAAAATAAATTATTATTATCATAATGATTAAGTGCATATGTTTTATCCCAACCATGGGGATAAATATCAATAGAAGTGCTTCCACCCAATGAGAATGAAAGACTTTTTGTTAGTTCTGGAATTGTTAAAAGTTTGTTAAGTACCTGTTGTCGGATGGAGTGTTCCTTATCTGCAATGGCAAACTTTTCTCTATCTTCATGATTGGCATTTCTGCCAACAGGACACCAATTAACCATTGAACCTCTATAAGAAATATGGTGTCCGGTCATTGGATATCCATAAGATTTTGATAAAAGAGAACAAATATATTGTTTTTCTACCAATGTGGTCATCAAAGTTTCATGTGTATCTTCTCCAATGTATTGGCGCATATCTAAAGAAGAGTCTTTGTTCCATTTATCATTACTGTAGGAATATTTCTGTGTACCATTGCAAGGAAGGATTAAAAGATCCTGTAGTCCATATTCATTCAATCCATTAAATAACAGAGAACACTGCTCCTTAATATATTCATAAGGACTACCCGAAACAATACCAACATCTGCATATTGAAGCAGTAAAAGAAGAGCATCGAGAACTTCTTGTGGCATTTCTTTTCTTGCGGGTGTTAAAGTCCCGTCCATGTCAAACAATACTACATTTTTCATCATTACACCTAAAACGGGGTGACCGAAGTCACCCCTTAAAGAGCACTAAACAGCAGCTTGAGGATTATTTTCCTCGTTTTCATAGAAATTTGACGCATCGACTTCTCGGGCATCAAACTTCCTGATTACTTCTTCATCCATAATGTCCAGTACTATTTCTTTAAACTTTTCATCGGTTTTTACCAAATTAGCAAACTGTGATCCAGTAAACTTTTTTTGATACCCCTCAAGAGTATACCAAGCACCTGAATTTGTCAACCTATTTGATGGTTTTATTGCCTCCAACCAGCTTTCTTCGTCCAAAATACCGATTTTATCGTAATCTCCCCATATAATCTGAAAATCACAGGATCTACCCTCTGTTCCATAGCGAGATTTTTTAAGTTTTGCCTTGACTTGGGTTCCAATCCTGTATCCTTTATCATCTTCCACAAAAGACTTGGATGCATTTGATCTGGTTAACCATATTCTCAATGAATAGTTGTAAATTGCAGCCATTCCGCCTGGAGTGAAGTAAGGATCCAACTTTGCTTCCCAAATATTAGAAGTAATCTTGGTCTTTAGCTGATTAAGGATAAGAAAAGTTGATTGTGAGTCACCAATTGGCTGAACAAGCTTTGCCAACCCCTTCGATAAGACTCTTGGTCGCACTGCCATCGATGATTGAGGGTTATAGTCTCCCTCTACATCTGCTTTTGATGGTGTATTAGCAAGAGAATCCCAAATAAAAAGAAATTTTTCACCTGTTGCCAAACAGTTCTCAATCATTTCTAATACTTGCTCAACCCATTGTGCTTGCATATAGATAACACCATTCTCTGATGTAATATCACAGCCAGAGTTTTCCAAAAATGCTGGATCTTGTGCGTTTTCTGAATCAAAGTAAACAACCTTAATCCCTGACTTCTGTGCATTTGCAGCAATTTGAGCAGCCATATAAGATTTACCAGATGCACTTAAGCCTGCAATCTCTGTAATCTTTCCTACTGGAATTCCTGCCAACTTTCCTCGACAAATAATTGAGTCAAGGTATCTTGAGCCAGTTGAAATCCATTCTTTGACCTCTGTTGGGTTCTCTGCTTCTAATGTATGGGCAATGTTTCTGCCCGCTTTTTTATTTAACATCTTCGCAATGTCGGAAGATGATATTTTTCCTGTCATATATTATTTTCTCCTAATATTATTTTTTATTTTATTCATTTCATTCATTTTAAAAAAAAAGACCACCATCAAGTTCATGACAGTGGTCTTTGATTATTATATATATCTTACTTGTTTTTCTTAAGCAGATAATTCCTGAATTGCAGCATCAACGCTACTGATCACTGATGTATCATCAAGTGGTCCTGTTGTTGGACTCAAGAACGTTTCCAAAATTGCTTTTAGATCCGAAGCAGACTTCTGCTGGAACTGTTCTTCAATGTTTGGAACGTTTTCAAGTAACGCTGCAACTTCTTCTTTTGATGCCAAAAGATTAGAAGACTTTCTTTTAGGCGTCAAATTTGTTTGTGGGAAAGCACCCTTCGTTTTAGGAAGAGTGTATGTCAAAGTAAGATCAACACCACTATCCACATCTGTAATATCACCGTAATCTGGATTCAAAACCAGTCCAAGAAGGTTTTCATAAATGGTTTTTCCATATCCCCAAATACGAACTCCTGCATCTTCTTCACCACGAACGATGACTGGTGAAAAGAAACGCTGTCGAACGAAAAGGTTCTTTGCCATCTTCTTGCTTTCGCTTGATTCTTCCTGCCAAAGTGAACTTGCAAATTCACAAATTGGACAATGCTCACCAAACTGTCGCTTTGGACAAAGCACACCACCTCGCGCAGCTTCTCCTAGATTATAGTGAAAGTGGAAAACCTTAAACGGATCTCCATCTGATGTTGGAACAATACGAATATCTTGGTCACCTTCGGTAGGTTTCCAGAATACGTTGTCCTTCTTTGATTTTGCGCCACCTTCAAGTTCTTGAAGTTTCGCTTTCATTTTAGCCAAATCTAATGCCATGTTTTTAATCTCCTTGATTGTAAGGTAAGGTCAGCAAATATCCTGACCCTCCAGTTTTATTGTTGTACTATTGACGTGCTGTGAATACAATACAAATAATTTTGTTCATAATCAGTTTCGTACACGCCATATGTTACTCTTTTAGCAACTTCTTTTTTCTCATTAATATTATTTTTTACTTCCGATAAAAGGTTCTTGTTTGTTTCAACCTCTCTTTTATCGTAGGCGTAATAATATTCTATATCGGTTACATTGTCAAGAGAAAAAAACATTTTTTCTTCACCATTTTCTGGATCACATACCCCGATTGTAGATATCCTTACGCCGTCTGGTTTTTTATCGAATGTGCTGACTAAAGGCTTTATATTTTTATAGACATTAATCATGTGTAATGTGGATGTAAGTGTCTGATTTATGCCTGTTTCGTAGTCTTTTATCGTTAACCCTCCAAGAATCCTATCTATTTCTGAATTTGAAACAAGTATTAAATTATGAAATAATCCAGAACGTGCATATTCTTGCATGATCCCATATGTCATCCTCTCTAATGTGGCTTGGGTTTCACTTAATTGAGTTAATTCTGGTCTTATGTATAAGACAGTTATTTTATTCTTTTTTACTGCTTCTAAAATGCGAAGAGCGCATGAACTAACTTTTCCACCACCAGACATAATAAAGAGAACGTCATCTTTGATACCCTTTAAAAATGCACGTGGAGATGGCATTTTTTGTTCATAATCTTCCAACTTTTCACTCTCCCTCAAGGGGAAGTTGTACTTGCCTTTCTCAAGACCAACATCAAATTTATAGCAAGAATATTGAGGATATTGAGATAAGAGATCTACAATATTACATCCTGCATTTCCTAATCCAATAACTGCTGTCATTTTATCTCCATCATATTTCCAAAGTTAAGTCCAATGCCCTTATTAACTTTAAAAGTTCCAAAGTCTGTGTCCTGAAATGTCTTTATGATCTCTGGAAGTAAGTGTTTGTCCTCATTGGAAAAATCTATTAACATACTGTCATGAATAAGTCCAGCAATTTTTGTCTTTTTTCCCTTTAACATTTTATTAATCTCTATTGCTCTGCGAAGGAATATATCAGATGCGGTGCTTTGAATCAAGAAATTAATTGCATGAAACTTATCACACTTGATTTTTCTTCCAAATGGGTTGTGGATATGTTCGCCATCAAAATATTTTTCCAATAGACTATCACGATCATAAGCACGATTAGACATTATATCCTTTGACTCTAAATTGTAAAGCCATGCAAATATTCGCTTTTTTGCTTCTTCTCTTGTGATTGAGTCCTTATAAACGTTCTTAACATTCCAAGCGTGAATATCATCTTTAGGTTGCTCAAGTCCACTTAACCCCAAAAGACATCTCAATTCTGCACCGTTAAAATCAAGCTCAAGAAAAAAGTCATTGTTTGGCACAACAACAGATCGATAATCTCGGTCAAGCGTTAATATAGGAAACGATCCTTTCTTGGTCGTCAATCTTCCAGTAACTGTTCCAAAAAGATTATAAGAGATATTACGAGATATTCTTGTTAGTTTATCTTTGAATCTTCTCACCTTATACTTGTGCATTTGATTATTTAATGCTGATAAATTTAAGTTTAATTTATTCTGCTCGATATCCATTAACATCTTTCTCAACGCTAAAAGATAATCATAGTTGCTTGGTTTCTCAAAGTTATCTAATATATATTCTGTTATCTCACATTTTGTTCCAAAAAATTCAAGAAGAAATGTTTCGGGAACTAAATCATAAAAACAATAATCAGATGCTTTCACTTGTGCTTTTTTAAAAGACCTTATAAATGATTTATGTTTTTCTTTTGCTGTCTCCCACTTATCTTTTAGATGTGAAGGACATATTTCATCTATAGATTTTCCTTGTAAATATAAATTTGCATATTGTATTTGATCATTATTGTGATCCATGTTATAATCCCAAGAACCTGTAAGGTTAGAATATTCTGGATCATTTATTATTTTGTTATTTACAACTATTGATTTACAGTTTTCTTTTATGTCTATAGAGTGAAAGATCATGATCAAGATTTTATCAGATTGATCAATATGTGTCAATACATCTTTTTAAAATTTTCAGAAATAAATTTAAGGCTTTCTCGCTCACCACTCTTTTCATAAATAATCATGGCATTTTTGATCAAATTCTTAACTTGAGCTTCAGTCATTCTTTTTCTGTTCTCAAGGTTTTTAATCTGAATATAATTCTTAATCCAAAACCTTGCATCATATTTAGTGTTGATTTGTTGCCTGTAGATTTGTTCTCTTTCTAAAACCTTTGTTTTTGTTTTCACGGTATTGTTTCCACAAAATATCTTTTCTTTCCTAAAGACATATGGTTTTGAATTAGAGTATGAATAATAGAACTGCATCAACAACTCTTTCATCATCCCAATATCTACATCAAGACACTTGTTATATCTTTTTTCAGTGAATGTTTTAAATGTTATTGGAGATGGATCCTTGAGATATGATGCTTGAGCATCTGCATAAGAGGAACTTAAAGATTGCCAGTTTTTTAATGCTTCTTCATATAACTCTATTTGTGGTTCATAAACTGCTCTTCTATAATTTTGTCTCTCTTGTTCTATTTTTTCAATTCTTTTTTGCTCATCATAAAAATCAACTATTCTATTAATAGTGGATGTTGGTTGACGGGTAATATTTGATAAATGAATTGCAGATAACGGAAGGTTCAAAAAGAAATTTCCATCTGAATCGATTCTGTATTCATGCGAAAAAGGACTTCTAAAAGGTTCAGGAGAGATTAGTTTTTCAAAACTCATCGTAAACAAAATTCTATTATTGGTTCTTGCATAATAAGAACCAGCACCAGGCATAAATTCTTGAACGTCACCTGGATAGGATCTCTCTACCCCAACTAAAACAGCCCATTTTGAACCCTCTGAAGCGTCAGGGGTAATTCTTAATTCTCCTTGATTTTCTTGCTGGGATTCTTGTTGTGATATACCAGTAGCAGAAAATGGATTATTTAATTGATTTACGGTGGTATTAACTGGACCGGCTGTACCAGCCCCTCCAACATTTGTTACAACTGGATCTGGGATTTCTTCTGGTCCGACAAGCCTTAAGTAAAGTTTGGTTGCTCTTCCTTGTTCAAGCATGTTGTCAACAAGGTAATCAAATTCATTTGTAAGTGTACCGTTTAAATCACTATACTGTGGTCTAACTCCAGCAGCATAAATGGTGTTTTGAGGATCTGTATATTTTTTTAAAATATAATAAGGGTCATCGTCTGATTTAGGTCTAACTACAACAATTTCTACTATATCGTTTTTTCTCCATGGATCTTGTGCAGATTGACGTAAGGCGTCTGGAGGGTTAAAAGGAGGTTCTTCTGGTTTATCTACTGTAAATTCTGGTGGTCTTTTTGGGTATTTTGCCATATATTCTTGCATTGGTCCTGATTGAACATCAGCTATCAATCTTCCAGGAAAATTTTTATCTATCCTAAACCCAAACTCCAATGCCGTGTCCGCATAACATTCAAAGTTTATATTACTGAAAAAGCTATTATACTTGCTCAAATCATCTGAATAAGGGTCGCTCGATATCTCAAGAACAAGACCCGATGACTTATTAGATACTTGATTTGATAAGGTGTATTTAGAAAAACTGATAGGCATTCTACCTTCAGTATATTTTATAAAGAGTTTGAACTGCTTCAAGAAGTCTTCAAAAGTTAATATCTTTTGTTCTCTGTTTTTATCTTGAAGAAAACTGTTTGCAAACAAATCATATACATTGTCCAAATAGGCATTGTATTGAACAGGGGATGAAGTCCAGCCACCAACGGGATTTAAAAACTCAAAAGGGGTGTTATCTGACTCCTTCTTATTAAGGAATACATACTTCTTTTTAAAATCGTCAAAAGCGTCTACAACAAAATCTAATGCAAAAGAGTTTACACTTCCAGATGAAACCTGTTTTAGGTATTGCTCTTGAAGGACTAATGGTTCGCCGTTTGTGTCTACTTTTCCATAGAATGTCTTTGTTTTGTCATACCACAAGTCAAGTGGCTTTGGTGTGTAGAAAGTAGGATAAACCTCTTCTTTGTATTTCTTTCTTTGAGTGAACATGGCAAAAGAAGATAAGCCGTTATCACCAGTTGAGGCTTTTTCATTTTCAAGCTCTTCAACACTTATTAATATCTCTTCTCTGTCATCCCTGCTTGTTGGCATTTTAGGTGTTACCTTTTTCTCTAATTAGTTGAATATCACGAAGATCTAATTCTGCAACTGTTTGTATTGATGTAGTAAAGATTCCATCACCAATATCATTAGTGACTCTCACAACTCTATAGTAGCCTCCAATACCTAATTGATATTGAAATCCAGTTTTAGTAACTGTGTTAATGTTACCTAACCCTAATCCTCGTGGATCTAAATATATTAACATTCCAGGCTTTAAAGTTGGGTTTCCAAAAAGTTCAACATTTGCATCATATTTATCTTGAAAAAGTAAATTATTTCTTGTAGTTTTTGACTGATCTGTTAATGCCGCTTCAAATTTAAATGGTATTTGTGTTCTTGCAAAAGATACATTTTTTATAAGACCTGTTTGACCACCAATATAATATCTTGGAATGTTTTTTCTGGCATTAAAAGATTCATCATTCCTGGACTCTGTTGCAAGAAAATCCTCCACCTCTCCGACAACGTACATGTAAAGCCATTCGGAAATGTTCTTTGTGGGCAAAGTTTTCTCTTTTATTCCTACTAAATCTAATTCATTGATATCATATCTTGGTTTAGACTGATTTCTTCTTTCTAACCATTCTTGGTTAAAATTTGAATTTTCGTTTGTGTTTAAAGACTGAATCCTAATTTTATAAGATTTGCTTTGGGCGAGAACTCCAATCCTCTTTGGTGATAGTACGTTTGACAATAATTTAGAACAAAGGTCGCTTAACAGTTGTCGCAAAACATAATTGTCTAATTGTCTTTTTACTACGTTATCGTAAAACCACGCATTAAAATAATTAAGAGATATTGGAATATCTGCCATTTGAATTGATGCAGATTTTTGTTCTAAAGGATTATAATAAGAAAAAGGACCAAGAATCATTTTCAATTTTTCATATAGTTTTTTGTTTCTTGTTTCTGAATTTGTAGCCATTTTAGAGCCATCTTTTGTAACAGGTCTATTATAAATAATATCAAAAACTGACTCAATTAGATCCCCGAGATAAAAATAATAAATTCTCATTTTACCATCTTTTATTTGAGAACGAAACGTTTTGTTGGTAACTATTTTGTCTTGATCAAGCAATGAAGTTAATCGAGATTCAAGTTCTTCTCCTTCAGCAATTTCGGGGGTTATTTTTATTTGACCCTTCAAAGTATTAATGTCGGCAACTCGATTCTTAAGATATGTCTCTTCCAACTCTTGAACTTTATCTCTTACTTGTTCACCTTCTTTATTGTTTTCAAAAAAAGCTTTTCTTTGGTCCGTAGAATTTGATGCAGCCGCCAAAATACTTTTATATGACTCTATATTGGCTGCGGTTAAATCAAAATACCTTATTTTTCCAATGGAGTTTACTTTTTTAGTGTTTCCTTTTGCGTCCGTTTCAACGTCAGAGAAGTTATTTCTTAAATTGGTTAGAAGCCTTTTATAAGAAATTGAACGTGATTCAGAAATAATCTTTTCTATGCTTTCTTCAACTTCTTTTATTTGTTTTTTAAAGTTGGCAACTGCTGTTCCACCATCTGTTTTTTTATCTTCTTCTGCTTCCTCTCCTTGAGGAGGTCTTCTTGGACCAACAAATGTTCTTTCTTTTTCTTGCCTGTCTTTTTCTTTTTTTATAATTTCTTTTCTTTTATTTTTTAGTGACTCAATTTTCTTATCGAGTTTTTTTCTTTCGATTGTGTCTTTGTCTGTTGTATTAGATGGATCAATATATAGAATATCTGTTCTTGGAGATAATGTTAATCCTTCGATTGCAGCATAAAAAGAAATCTTTAAATTGATAGAAGCGTCTTCTTGATTAATGTCTATAACCTGATTTGCATTTTGAAGAATGTAGCTTCTTGTTAATTTTTCTATTTCTTTTAATTGGCTTTCTTTAAACCCCAAAACACCTTCTGGATCGCTGGGTGGTTGCCATCCAATCTCTAATCTTATATCAAATTTTTTATAATTTGGCGGGATATTTGCAAGACTTTCAGTGCTGGTTTCAGTTCCTTGTTTTCTTCCAAGGGCTTTTGGTTGATCGAGCAAATCTGCAAAAGAAATTTTATCTTCTCCAACATTTCTTTCTTTAAAAATGGCTTCAAAACTTTGAAAAAACAAGTTTAAATCTCCCTCAAAAGAAACACCAACGTTGACTGGATTAGTTCCAACATCTCTCAAACTAATGCTTTTTATACCAACATCCGTTCCTCTACCGAGGGCACTCATAGTAATACTTTCTACAGTGGTGAATTTATTAAAAGGAAACTCTATACTTCTATTGTCTACAACCTTGTATAGCCTCATCTTTGGAATCAATGCAGAAAGTTGAGAATTAGTAAGACCTTCAAGACCATCAATTCCTTGCCCAGTGAGCATATTTAGGGTTAAAGACGGCATTTTATTATCTTTTAATTGAATAAAATTTTTATATTGGACCGGAAAAGCAAGTCTTCCATCAACGACATTTTTAAAAATGTCTATAAAATCCCACATAAACGATTGTTCATCAAATGTGATTTCTTCTTTAGTAGCCATAGTATTCTAAAACCTTTTCAAGCGGTAAAGGTATTTGAATTCGATCCCCTATTTTTAATTGACCTTCTGTTGGGGTTTGATTAAACCAAGCAATAACCCACCACAGCTCTGGTCTTCCATTATAATATTTTGCAGCATATTTCCAATAACGGTCGCCTATTTTCCAAGTAACATTTATGACTTGAAGGTTTTGTATTTGTTTTGCAGTAGGGTATATCAGTTTACCAGTATTGAATTGTTCAATAAAGTTAACTTTTCTTTGATCAAAGAAACTATCATATTCATCACTGGTGTTAGGGAATATTCTTCTTGTAACATATCTTGATGTCATTTATTATTCTCCTGTTAACTTATTTCCTGCCGCTTCTTTTTGTTGATCGGTTTTTCCAGGCACGGAGCCTCCACCACCACCAAGAGAGCTTGCAACCTTTGAAGTTACTTGGTCTTTTAATGTTCCGCCTCCGTATGGAAAACGATCTTGAGTAAAAGAAGAGCCTTTACCAAACCAGGAGTCTGTTTTTTTCCATCCAACAACTTCTTGATGAATAACATTTAAATTAAAAGATATTTCAAATCCTTTAGGATAGATATTGTTTGTGCTTGCCAAGATAGTCTCACCTTCAAAAACACCCATATCTAATTTTGGAGTAAAAGTTATGTTATCTATCCACCCTAAAAGACCGCTATCTTCGGCAGACCCACCACCAAAATTTCCATCTCCGATCCAATTCATCATTCTTACTTTTACCAAAGGAGCGCCAGACATAACAACTGTTGGATCATTTCGATCATCTGTTCCAGCTCCTTCCATCATAGGATACATCATTTGTTCCATTAATGACATTTTTTCTAAATTTAATTGAGCTTCTTTTATTGATGCAGCCATAACACCAAAAGAAACATTAACAACACGTGTGGTTCTTTTATATGTTGCTATTGGATCCATTCTACCAAAAACCTCATTTGGATTCCATTGAGAAGTAAATATATCTTGAAAGCCAACCAAGGCAGCCTTAAACGCAACAGCAGCCCCAGATGGGACATGATACACTTCAATTATCTGTCCTCTATTATTTGCAAGATTATCTGATTCATCTCCATAAAAAAAGTTTTTTGTTAATTTTTTACCTGCGCTTAATCCCATTTATTTTAGCCTCCTGAAGTTGCTCGACCGAGTGGGTATGATGAGTTTAGTGCATCCTTGACAAGCCTTACGGTTGTTTGTTTATCTCCCACATATGCCGTCATATTAATTACGGGATTGAAAGATTTAATGATTCTGTCTGCGATTTGATCGGCGATATCATTTACCGGATTATTTTGGGCTTCTGAAGTGGAAGATGCAGTGGTTTTATTTTCTGCTGCCACAGGTGCGGGTGGAGATTTTGGAGCTGATACTCCTCTGCCGGTTGGGACTCCTTCACCCGTCTTCATTAAATCTCTGGTAACAAGAGCACCTTGAATTCCGATTGATGCTGCTGTACCTATTCCAGGAAACAATCCTGCGGCACCTGAAGCGAGTTCTAACCCTGCACCGAAATAATCACCGTTCATGGCTCGATTTGCAGCAAAGCCAAGACTCAAGATCGCACCGACACCAGGGAGTGCTTTAAAAGCTGTTTTAGCAGCTTGTTTTCCTAAAACTTTAGAGGCTTTCTTTCCTATAGTACCCTTCATTTTAGAAAGAAGTCCCGGAGCACTTTTTGCAGCGGTTTCTGCGCCTTCAACTGCAATTTTCTCTCCCATTATGATTGGAACAGTTTTTCCAGCAACTTTCATTGATCCAACAACTTTATTTGCATTAGCTGCTGCACCTGCTGCTGTGGTTGTTACAGATGCCGCCCCCTTTGCTACTGCTCCTGCCCCAGATGTCGCAGCTTTTGCTCCTGTGGTCGCTAAAGCACCAACGTTTACGCCTGCCGCAGATAATATACCTTTTACTGATGATGTTAAAAGTTTTCCAACTATTTTTTTAGATAGTATTGCACCACCAATCACTGCTGCGCCTGTTGCAATGGTCAAGCCGATACCAGCAGTAAGCGTTGGTGAAACTCCAAAAGCATCGGCGACTTTCTTATTTAAATCTTTACCAAATTTGAGAAGCCGCCCGAAGTAATACTCAACCTTGTCTACAAATCCAGATTCATCAAGAAATTCAGCAATCGAATCAAGGAGGTCTGCAATTGGCTTTACAACCATGTTTTTCATACGACTCATGGCACCTTCAAATTTTTCTTGAGCAGTTAATGCATCTTGCACTGCTTTTCCAAAATCTTGTGCGCTTCCCTCTTCGCCTTTTGCGATAAGCGCATCTACCTCGTCTCCAACATCTTTAAACCCAGCTTTAAGTGTTGCTGCGTCCACACCAATAATACGAGACAACGACAAGAGTTCAAACTTACCGAGAGTTTCAACTGATTTTCCTTGCAATGCCAGCTGTTCACGAATAACTCTGATTCTTTCTTCGTCTTTCATATTTAGCAAATCAACACTATTAAGTTGAGTTCCAAACATTGCATTTAATTGTGAAGTTTTTCTGGCTGCGTCTTCAAATGTATCAAACCCTTGACTGATTTGTAAAAGACTGCTTATTGATACACCAGTTGCTTTGGAAGTAGCTTGAAGTCTTTTAAACTCTCTATCCATGCCGTCGCCATATATTGCAAGTCTTGGTGCGGCTTGTTGAAAAGATGTCAGCATTTGCTTTACAGGAATAGACATAGCCTTGCCTGTTAATGATAAATTTTCAACCATTTTACTGGCTTCTTTGTCTGTTTTCCCAAAGGTGGTTGCCAACTGTTCAAAAGCTTGAGCACCTTCAGCACCAGCATTAAAACCTTTTTCAAGAGCAATAACAGTTTTTGCTATCGATTCGTCAGTTTTTTTCGATGCTTTTTGAAATTGGGTTGTAGAGGTAATGAGCATCCCCAACCCTTTTGCACTATCTTCAGTTGTAAGTGAAAACTTTCCAAGCCTTCTTTGTGTTTCTAAAACTTTTTTTTCAAATTCTTTAGAAACAGCACCAGTTTTAGTGAGAGACTTTTGTAAAGCTTGTAATTTATGCCCTGCATCAACTAAAGCCGCTGGATTGAGCGAACCTACAAAATCTAATTTTGTTATTGCACCAACAGTTCTTTCGATACCTCTCATAACTTTGAGAGTTTTTTCAAGTTGTTTTTGCCTTTTCTGTCCTTCTCTGGTTTGGGCTTTTAGTTTTTTTAAGCTCTCTGTAGAAAGTTTCAGTTGTTCTTTTAGGGCTTCTTTACGTGCGCCTGAAGCTTCTTTAATTTCTTCTTTTATTTTCTCGTATGTTTCTAATTCTTTCGCTAACGCATTATATGTTTTTTCATATTCTTCGTTTCTTTCTTTTAATAAATCAACTGATGTCTCTAATTCTTTGTTCACCTCTTTGGTGGCATCTTCATTATCACCTACAGTCTTATTTATCTTTTGTAATTCTGCGAGAATATCTTCTAATGTAGCCATAATATACTATCCGCTAAAATAAATAGTATAGCGAACAAAAATACATTTTAGAGGGATCTGCGTTGTTTTGAATTGGCTTTGTTTTGCTCTTCAATATGTTTTGATAGTCTTTCGACCCACCACTGTCGCAGTTTGTTTGGAAGGTTATAGGACTCCACAAAGCCCCAATTACCATGCTGTTTTAAAAAGAAGAGCTGCTCATAAACGCCCTTCATATACTTTTCATTCAGGCCAAAAAAAGTTGGCTGTGAATGGAACGCTGACCTCACTGACATTACCACATTTAGTGCAAACACATTCCTCATCAAGTTCCAATTCTGGATTTGATTTGGCATATTCCTTTTGCAAAAAGTGCATATCAGCAGCAGGCATCACGTCAACAAATTCATCAACCAACCCCCTATCTGTGTTTCCATTTAGAGACACAATAAAACTTTTATATTGATCTGTGATTGAGCTATCAGGCAAGCCCATCTTTTCTTTTTTCTTTGCTCTTTCTTCCAAGAATTTCTCATCTTTTGAGTTTAAAAGACGACACTCTACATTGACACTGGTTTTAGGAAGAGTGATGAAAAATGTTGAATTTTCTGAAACTTCTACGTGTTCAATGTCTTTTGTTTCAGGCTCTGATAAATCAAAAGTGTGCTCATAAACATTGCCACACTCTGGGCAGGTTATATCAACTGGATAATCGCTTCCAAAAGTTCCTACTCTTGCAGCGATGATGATTGCGTTTTTATCAGCGAGCAAAAGCTCGTCAACATTAATTGACTTATCAATCAAGATATTTTGAAGCATCCTGTCAACAGCGAGACCCTTTGACAAAAGAGTCTTTGAAGAGAGGATATCTAATTCTTTGGCAGAGAGAAATCTAATTTCAACCTCTTCAATCCCATTAAGAGAATGATCGGGTGGATAAAACTTTCCCATTGACGGCAGTGCCACATGCTCTGTGGGTGCCACATAACCTAAAATTGATTGTAAGTTGTTTTGTTCGTTTTGTACCTGAACAGGTGGAGAAGAAATTTTCTTTACATTATTCCTTGGCATTTATACCTCATATTATTTTATTAGCTTGAAGCGGCTGGGATTGTCCCTTCGCCGTTAAGAACGTTAATAAAAGCGTTGTCGTATTGAATGGTAAGAGTTACATTAAGCAATTCTTCATTGTCATAAGACAATTCACCAAACTCTGCTCTCTGCAAGAAAGCATTGTTGAGAACCCACTCTTCAATAATTGTACCATCTGAATCGAGAGTTTTGATCTTTACTTTTCCAAGTGCAGCATTAACTGCTTTATTTTTGGAAACAGTTCCAAGACCACCACCCGCAGCTGGATTTGAAGGAAGGCTATATCCTGACTCTTCCAACATTTTCATGATCTCTTGAGTTGCATTTGCAGTAGGGTCAACAGTGTCAACAACGACAGCCGTGATTGGTTGCCAGATTGTTTTTCCTGGATAGTAGAACTGATGATTTAGAAAATCATGCGATACTGAACCGACCTCGAATTGTGGCTTTCCAACGCTTTTTACCAAGAACTCACGAAGTCCATTGGTCGCTGTGCCTCCCGGCATACTTAAGATAAATTTATAACCTCTTTTTGGTTCTAATGTTGGGTCAGTCCAGAATGTCATTTTTTGTTGTCTCCTACTTTATTTAAATAGTTATGCCTCTATTTTAATCCTCAAAAGATGCGCCAGTGTTTGTGATAACAAAGTCCACTGCGATGAACTCAATTGCACGTGTTGGCTTCAAGAAAATTTTAGCGTACATAATATTGCGATCTACCAAGTCAGGAGTTGTTGTTGTCTCATCCAAGACAACTTTAAAGTCTTCCAAACCAAGTCTTGACTTAACGCTTTCCAAGAATGGAACAGCCTGACCTGTAAATCTATCCCAAGTAACTTGTGTGTTAGGGTCAAAGAGAAGATTGTTTGAAATTCTTGAAATTTCTTTTTTAACAAAAATCAAAAGTCTTCTAACATTAATTCTGTCAAGCGCACTTCTTGTTGTTTGAAGTGTCTTTTGACCAAACACAACCAATCCTTCACTTGGGAAAGAAGCAATTGGGTTGATGTTTGCTTCGTATAGTCTGTCTCTCTCTTTAGAGGAAAGCTTTTCGGTTACACCAACAACTGGCACACCTGCTGCACCAGCGGTCAATCCACCGCGATTAAAGCCTGCTGGAGCAAACCAAACCTCTGAAACTGCCTGTGAATAAGAAAGTGTTCCAATTGCTGCAACTGATGGAGGACAGAAGAATGTTGTACCTGTTTCAGCATCTCTGACTCTTGTCCACGGATAGTATGCAGCACCATAGCTGTTGTTGATTTGTCGTGCTCTGAACTCTCTTGCAGCTGTTGTTGCGTCACCTCTGTTTGTAGTATCATAATCATTACCTGGTGCGCTTCTGTCAGCTGCTGGTTTAAAGCCATTTTGAATATCAATAATACCAAGCGCATCACCACGAGACTCACAGACATCAATCACTCTGTTTGTCAAGGAATTGTTTATAACACCAGGAACCGACAAGATGTTCATGTCTACGTTTTCTGGGTCTGCACAAGTATCAATAGCAATCCTTACTGTATTGTATGCATAACTTGTTGTTTGTGAAGAGCCAATTGAATTATCATTAAAAGGTTCTGCTTGTGTAATATCAATACCATCAAAACCACCATGCATTGGTATTGTGAACTGATTAAAGCCTGCGTCAATTGTGCTCTTGTAGCCACTTGAGCCGCTTGCACTAATTGATACACCGCTTGCACGTGAGCCGGAAACATAATAAGCTTCATAATCATCTATAGTTCCACCTGTAGACGCTGTAAAGCGACTTACGTTATCGAGTGTAAAGATATATGAAAATTCTGTCGTGCTTCCACTTGCGGTTGTGGTTGGACCAAACTCTGTGTGACCAACTGCATCTGGAAGACCTCTCACAAGATCAACATATGTTTCATCAAATCTTTGATTTGAATTAACAGTTTCGACACCAAAGTACGCATCGGTTGGCTCTGAAAGATTTCCTGTCTTTGTGTTTGCCCTTAATTTAGTTGCAGGGTATGTAAAAGATGCCGTTAGTGCTGATGGCATACCTCCGATAAAATTAACTCCACTTTGGGAGCCGTCAAGAGAACCAGATCCTAATGCTAGTGAGGATGGGTTCCCTGTGCTGGAACCTGTTGCAGAAAGAAGTTCTCCTCTGGCAGCTGTTGAATCAGAAAATGCTTTAAAGCCAACTGGTCTAATTGGACCTTGGTAACCAAACGGAACAAGTGTTGGGTCATCTCCAAGACCTGGAGCTTCTTCGATATAAATGTATTTTGAACTATTTTCATACTCTCCAAAATATCTCCAACGACGATCAGTATCAGACCATCTAGCATATTGATTACCAATTCTGGCAGCAACATAATTTGGAGAATCTGGACTTAAGTTTAGATTTGAGAAACTTTCTAAAACAACTGGTGCAACATCTTTATCTTTTGCACTTCTTACAACCAAGCTGAATGTTCCATATTGGTCAGCTGGATCGTCAGAGTATCTTACGTCTTCAATAGAAATTTTAATGTTTCCATTTGGAAAAGCACCGTGCTCAAGAGCAATAACTTTGAATAGTTTTTTAAGACTTGTTGGATTAAATGAGCCATAAGGTCCTGTATCTTGCGCTACAACCCACCCTGTTGATGCAGGATTTGAGTCGAGTTGGTTTTGATTATAATCACAATTGAATTGATTAGCATCACCATGCAGACCAAGAATCACACCGTAAACTGTACCTGTGGATGACCCGCTCGTAATAGTTGACTGAACAACTGATTCGTAAGTTTCTCCAAGAATATAATTTTCTTGATCGTTTGTTGAATAAAGACTTGAATTTAGTTTTGTTGGGTTTGTATTGAAAACTTTTCTAATGAATTTATCACTTGTTGGGTTAAAGTTAAATTCGTATTTTTCATTTTCGCCGCCTGCTGAATTTGAAAGTGCAACGACCCACTGACCGCCATTTGCTGATGCTGCATCGTTCCTAATCATAATAGCAGTACCGACGCTGTTTGCAGTTCCATCTGCCGCAGTTCCACTTAATGACATGTGATAATCACTTCTTGTATACCAAACAGCAGCAAGAGTTCCAGTTACATTATCTGTTGCGCTTGATCCAGAATCAATAAGGAAAAGACCGAATGCACCACCTGTATTTGTTGTTCCGCCAGCACCAATTTTCCAGCCAGCCAATGCTGCATCAGTGCCGTCGTTATCAATATGAGAGCGACCAAGAAGACGAATAAAGGTTAAAGGAGTGCTATTTGCTAACCATGCTTGTGCAGCATAAGCGCCATACTGTGGAGATAAGTCTTCATTTCCATCACGCCAAACATCACTTACTCTACCACCAGGTTGTGGGGTTCCGAATATTTGAGCAAATTCTGTAAAGCTCTCAACTTTTACTGGTTGAAGAGCAGGACCTCTTTGTGCTCTCCCAACGATAACTGGTCCGATTGCTTCTGGTTCATCTGGTAGTTGTGATCTATCAAGTTCTCTTAATTGAACTCCAGGTGAAACGAAACGATATTTTTTGGATGCCATGTGATTAAATCTCCTTATTGCGCTTTAATAATCTTTTATAAATAGTGTGTTTATAAGCGAAAAGACTAAACATTTAAGGTCTAAACTTGCCATTACTCCAATCTGGTTCATCACCAACCACTACTCTCTCTCGGGCTGTTCTTATTTCAACTGCATTTTCTCTGACAACCACGTTTGGTCTTTTCTCATTTTTATCGCCACCAATTAGATAACCGAGAACACGAACTGATATTTCAGTTTCATAAACTCTGGTTTCTGCTCCCAATTCTGTTATGTCGTTATTAGAGGAAAAATCAGATTGCACAAAGGCTTCATAAGAATGCCCATCTCTTTTAAAAACAAGATAATTGATTCCGTTTGTTATTGTAACGAACGGTTGTACAATTTCATTTATTTGCTGTTGATATTCCGATCTTATTGTAATTGCATAGTCTACAGAAACGTATGAAGGAGCAGGCATTGTTAATGTTTCATAAACAATCTTTTTTTCATTTGTTTTTTTTCTGCTTGGAAAGTTAATTTGTTGAGAGCCGGGATTTCCTTTGTTGCCGACAATTTTATTCTTTTTTCTGTAAGCATCAGCATTTAAAAAATTCCCTGTCTTGTTTTGACCAACTTTTCTTGCTACTGTTATTGAGCCACCTTTAGCGTCATTAACAGGATAAGAATTCCCATAGAAAACTCCTTTATCTGTCAATGACTTTTCAAAACCAGTTCTTGCTATTGATATCATGGGAAAAATTAAAGTTCCATTATCGTCTCTTAAATCTTTATCGTCTTTTATCTGGAACGCTCTTTCTGAAGCTTGCCAAATAACAGGCACTTTATTGAAGCCTTTGTTAGTAGTGCAAAAAATATTAAGTTCTTTATCGACAAAATCATAAATTGAATAATCGATTGTTTCCAGTGTTGACGGCTCAAATGATATGATTTGTTTTATTGTTCCACTTACATTACTAATATCTTTCATACTTATTTACCGTCAAATAATCCTTGTCTTGCTTTTGCACATCTTGCAGAGATTTCTAATTGATTTTGGTTTTGCCCAAATAACTGCTTTGGTTCATTAAGAGTTATGATCTCATAATATTCCTGATTATACAGAATAAAATCACCTTCACGAACAAATACATCCTGATCTTCTGTTAGACGCCTTTTGTGGAAATGACAAGTTAATTCATAGATCCTATCCAGTCCATAACCTGTTGTAGTTGTCTCGTTGCCGTTCCAATCAATAAGAACATAAACTCTAACCGGAGGTAGAAAGTTTTTTTCTATTGCTTCTCCATAAAGTGGATGATAGTTTGTGTGTTTTCTGCTTATAGGATAATAAGCAATTGTTTGACCAATCACTCTCTCTATAAGCTCATCATTGACCTGCTTTACCAAATCTCTTTCTTTTTTATTGAAAAAAAGAGGTGGTGGAGGATTATTTGGTCTATCCCATTTGTTGTCGTCCGACATTTAAAAATCCTCCTTATCCTACAAAAATCTTCATAGGAACATTTGTTTGCAGTGTTTTTGCGTCCTCTGCCATTTTAGCATCTTGAGCAACCATTGCTTCGTATGTGAGCCTATCTAGCAGTTCTTTAAGTTCTGTTTTAAGTGCATCTTTTTCAGCTTGTGATTGTGTTGCAAGTTCTGCCGCATTTAATGTTACAGCATCTCCTGGTAAAGGTATTGCTCCAAACTTACCTCGAACTTGCGCGAGCATTCCTTTAGCAATCGCCAAAGCATAGTTTCTTATCCATTGTTTGCCCATGCTGTTAATGTTTGCATAAGGTATATTTGCAAATGGAAGAGTGTTGTAATTGTTGATTCCATCTTTTCCATCTTTTCTTGTATCATCTGAACTCCATGGATCTTGTGGGATTGTAAATTCAAACCAAATCCTTTTTGGGTTTATAAATCCAAATGGAGAATTAGGTGGCGGATAAAGCTTTAAATAATTGTCTCTTAATTCATATGAGTAATGAGATGCCCTTGTGTATATACTATCCTCATATGCCATCGCTTGTGATTTATTTTGCCACGTTGGAACAATCTCAAATGTAGAATCGTCTGAATATTGACCATAAGTGTTGAGATTGCCCACAACATTTAATCCCCCATAATATCCATAAAACCTCCACATTGCAGCATTGGACTTATAATAAACTTTTCTTATTTCTACTCTTCTATTATTTACGCTTCCAGAAAAAGGTATAGAAGCAGAAAGTGATAAATTTTGAACAGTTGCTTGTAAGTCATATTCTTGCTGACCTGCAACCATGTCAACAGAGGCTGTATTAACGCTAATGTCTCCCAGCGCTGCTTCTTTAGATAGTCCATGTGAAGCTCTTGAAACATAAGAAAA
>Ga0194023_1000039_pt1 | contig 19842 bp, 6 predicted proteins | sample IW6Sep16_MG_FD_140348 | JGI IMG/M metagenome (GOLD analysis project Ga0194023, IMG submission 140348) | Freshwater microbial communities from the Broadkill River, Lewes, Delaware, United States - IW6Sep16_MG | ecosystem: Environmental > Aquatic > Freshwater > River | place: USA: Delaware...
TCTATACAATAACCGGCGTTGATAAATTAGAAAAAGAAGTCAGGATAGATCCAGATCTTGTTAACAATGCTTGCGGTCGAGGACTTCCTAACTCACCAAACTCAATAAAAACTTTCACAAATGAAAGTGTTACTTTGGGTGACTATTTTAAGGAAGTTAATTTAGGTCTTCGTTTGTCATATGTTTTCCCTGTTGATAGTCAAAAAATAGATGTACAAGGGGTCCAAGATAATGGAGCTTTACCATCAAGTATATTTGGTGCTCCGCTTGGAGGTGGTCCAACAATTTCTCAAAAATCAAAAGCATATTTTGTAAGAGAAACATCTGGTTCCGCTACAAGAACAGTAAACATTGTTCCAGTTACATCTGTAGAAACACCATTTGATTTAGATATTAGTATCACAGATGCTATTTCATTATACAGTGATGTTTCTGCTCCAAAATTAGATAGTAACGGATTTTTAATCCCAGAATCACCAGAAAGGGTGAGTTTCATGAGGGCAGTTTATAAGGGAAATTCTGGCTTAAGAAACCTTACAAAACAAATGATTCAGACGGATGATTATGCTTTAATGTTTAAATACATGTTCCCTATTGACAAAATGTTAAGTATCAACAACATTTATTCAAATACGTACATGTCAAGCCTCAAAAACATCGATACAATATTTGATGCCACAAAAGAACAATTAAGGCAGTTGTTATTTGCCTTATTGGATGCTCAAGATTATAGATCTTCTGCTTGTGCATTATCCAATAGAGATTTTGATGACAGTTTTAGAAACGGATTTGATATCAAGGGCTTGGTGGGTCAACTTGCAGCAATACTTATTCGCTCTCCTCTTCTTATATTTAAAGGATTTATAGAAGTGGCAGATCTTAATGTCCTTGTTTCAAGAAGAATTGTTGATCTTGTTCATGTAACCAATAAACAAATTGCAATGGCACAAATGTTAATAAATCAAGCCGCTCAAGCAGCTTCTGATACAGCTTATGCAGTATCTGATAATATTTCTGCGCTTGGAGATGTGGCAAGCGAGCTGGGTATTATACCAGGTGGCTGTGACGATCTTTTAGCACCAGGATCTTGTAAGCCATCTTCAAGTCCAACGATACCAAGACCAGATGCTTCTTTATTTGATCAAATAGACGATAGTTTAATTCCTGAACCACAAGTTTGGGAGATTGGTTTGCCATTGTTTATATTGTCTCTGTTTGGAGTTGGTATTCCAATCACTCCATTTGCACCAGCATATTGGGTATTGGATAATAAACCAAATCCAAATTGGTTAAATTCTATTCCTCCGGCTGATTGGTTAGATAAATTCTTGAGAGAAGGACCACCAGAATCTGCAACCCCATATCAACCAGGAAATGCTGAATGTAGAGCAGACCTTGGTTTGCCTTCTCCAGGCAACAATAAAGAAAGGCTAAACCAATATTATGCCTCTCTAAACAGTATTACAGACTCTGGAATAATAACAGAAATTACTGGAACTGACCTGGCTCGCCTTGGAAGATATGTCCCATGGGGCAGAAGATACACAGAAGTAGTAACGAGGGCAGATGAAGAAATCAGAGAAGCTTTAAGTAATGCCACAACAGATCCAAATGCACCCCCTCCCGGTTCAACAGGAGGTTTGGCATCAGGATTCGACAGCCTGAATATAAGAAATGTTCCTACAGGATCTTCTGGTGGCTCTGGCGGAAGCTCTGGTGGAACTTCATCAGGAGGCGGATTGTCTGGGATATCTGGCAGAGGTGGAAGTGGAGGTTCAGGCACTCCTCCATTCGGCTCATAAGCTAAAAATTTTATTTCATGATAATTATTTCGTTGGAGATGTATCATGGCAAGCGGATTAACACCAAAACTTCCTCTCACTCGCGGATTTTCTAACGATTATTTGTTAATTGATTCGTATAGGGAATTAGTAAAACAGAATGTAAAAAATTTATTATTGACAAATCCAGGTGAAAGAATAATGGATTTAAATTTTGGGGTTGGTTTAAGTGGGTTTCTTTTTGAAAACGACACACCGACCCTTTACTCTGAAATAAGCTCAAGAATAAGTTCTCAAGTATCTCTTTACCTTCCTTATATTCAGATTATAGATATTGTGTTTCTTTCAAACAACAACGATCCATCATTGCCAACAAATTTTTTGAAAGTTAATTTTTCTTACAATATCAAACCTTTGGAAGTGACGGACGAAATTGAATTAACATTACCTAATAACTAATTATTTTTGGAGATTAACGAGTTGCCGAACAATAAAAAATACCCACCGATAAAATACACCTCAAGAGACTTTAATTCTATTAGGCAAGATCTAATAGATTATGCAAAAAGATACTATTCAGACACATTTAAAGATTACAGTGAAGCTGGTTTTGGCTCCTTAATGATTGACAGTGTTGCATACGTTGGCGATATATTATCGTTTTATCTTGATTATAGTGTAAATGAAAACTTTTTAGATACGGCAATAGAATATAACAACGTTATTAAACTTGGTAGACAGTTGGGCTATAAATTTCAAGGTAGCCCATCATCTTTTGGAGAAGTGGACTTATACATTATTGTTCCAGCCGCCCCTGTTGGTTCTGGACCAGATGAAGATTATATGCCAGTTTTGAAAAAGGGCACTACATTTTCATCGCTAAATGGAAATGGGTTTTCATTAATTGAAGATGTTAATTTTGCAAATCCAGATAATGAAATAGTTGTTGCTGAAGTTAACAACACAACGGGTGTTCCAACTTCATACGCTATTAAAACTGCGGGACAAGTTATTTCAGGGATTGTTGAAGTGGAAGAAATAACAGTTGGAGATTACCAAAAGTTTTTAAGATTAGAGCTTGCTTCTCCAAATATCAGCGAAATAGTTTCAGTTGTTGATTCTGAAGGCAATCCATATTATGAAGTAGATTACTTGTCACAAGATGTGGTCTATAGAGCTGTTACGAACAGGGGAACAGATAAGAACGTAACACAAGCAAACTTAAGACCATTTTCAGTTCCACGTAGGTTTGTCACAGAGAGAGATCGTAATTCTACATTTCTTCAATTTGGTTTTGGAACAGAAATTACCGATGTGGATGTTGAGCCACTAATTGAACCAACGAATGCAGTTTTGAGAAGACACGGTAGAGACTATTACAGTGATAGTAATTTTGACCCATATAACCTATTAAAAACTGATAAACTTGGGGTTACACCATCCAACACAATCTTAACTGTCACTTACAGGACGAATGAAGCATCAAATGTTAACTCTGCGGCAAATTCAATTACCAGTGTTGGTTCTCCTTTATTTGAATTTGTTGATCGTTCATCGCTCAATGGTGGTCAAGTATCAACTGTGATTAATTCATTAGAGGTAAACAACTCTGAACCGATTGTTGGTGATGTTTCCTTTCCAAGCATTGATGAACTTAAAAACAGAATATACAGCTCTTTTACTTCTCAAAATAGAGCAGTAACCGAAGAAGATTATAGAATCCTGTGTTACTCAATGCCAAGTCAGTTTGGTGCCGTTAAAAGAGTATCGATAAACAGAGATCCAGACTCCTTTAAGAGAAACTTGAATCTTTATACTATTTCCGAAGATAACTTTGGTAGACTAATAGTTTCTAATAATACTATAAAAGAAAACTTAAAAAATTGGTTAAATACGAGTAGAATGATAAACGACACTATTGATATTTTGGATGCAAAAATTGTCAATTTATCGGTAGAATTTACTGCTATAGCGGAGATAGAAGCAAACAAGTATGATGTTTTGACTGAAGCAATTGAAGAGCTTTCAAATCTTTACAATACAAAATTTGATATCGGTCAACCTTTTTCAATAACAGAAGTGTTTAGTAGATTGAATAAGATAGATGGAATTGCAGATGTATCAAGAGTAAACGTAAAGAACTTGACTGGATTAAATTATTCTTCCCAAGTATTTGATATTAGCGATAATTTATCAGATGATGGAAGGTTCATAAAGGCACCAGATAATGTCATATTTGAAATTAAATTTCCAGATGTCGATGTAAAAGGAACTATTAGATAATGTCAGTAAAAAGATACTTTGCACAAAAAGACAACACCATTACAAATGCTTTTGAAGTAGATTTAGTAACCAGGGGCACTGGAAGCAATATGGGCTTGGCAGACAGCCTTGAAGTTTTTTCTATATATGCACAGGCGAATAGTTCTTCATTAGAAGCCTCAAGGCTCTTGGTTGAGTTTCCAATTACATCGTCAATACTCCCAAACGTTACAACGATTTTGCAAGATAGAAATAATGGAAAAATCCCTGCAAGCGGTAGTGTAAATTTTTACTTGAGAATGTTTAATGTTGCTCACGATCAAACAGTCCCAAGAAATTTTACTTTGGTTGTCTCTCCAGTTTCACAATCCTGGGAGGAAGGTAATGGTTTGGATATGGAAAACTATTCTGACCTTACATATGATGGAACAGGTTCAAATTGGATAAACGCAAGAGCCAATACCCCATGGACGAACCAAGGTGGCGACTTTTTAACTGCATCATCTTATTCATCTTACAATTATACACAAAATTTTAATACTGGTGTGGAAGATTTAGAGGTCGATATTACCGGATTAGTTGAGCAGTGGATTAAAGGAACAGCTGGTGGAGGATATGGAAATTATGGCGTTGGTGTTTTTCTGACAGGAAGTCAAGAAAGCGGAAATCAATCATATTTTACTAAAAAGTTTTCTGCTCGTGATAGTGAATATTTCTTTTCAAGACCAATTATTGAAGCTCGCTGGGATAGCAGTAGAAAGGATAATAGAGGAAACTTTGTTGTATCAAGCTCTGCTCTAACTGCGGCAAACAATTTAAATGTTCTTTACATATACAATTACCACAGAGGTCAACTTACAAATATTGCTAACGTTGATAATGGCTCTATATTTGTAACTTTACACACTTCCGCTTCTGGAGGAGAACAATTAACAGCGACTCCAAATAATCCTGTGACTGGAGGCTGGGTGTCAACTGGTATTTATTCTGCTTCGTTCGCCCTTAACACAACTGCGAGCACGATTTATGATCGTTGGTTTAGTGGTTCAACATATTACAATACAGGTTCTTTCTCCACTACAACACACGACCCTTACGACTATAACAATATTGAACAATATGTCACAACTATCACCAACTTAAAAGAATCTTACAGTACATCTGACACAGCCAGATTTCGGCTATTTACGAGATTAAAAGATTGGAGTCCAACTATTTACACAGTAGCGTCAACTGAAATACAAAATTATTTTGTAGATGATGCATTTTATAAGGTTGTAAGAGTTATTGATGACAAGGATGTCATAAACTATGGAACAGGAAGTACAAACCATACAAAACTCTCTTATGATGCAAGTGGAAGTTATTTTGATTTAGATATGAGTTTATTGGAGCCAGGGTATTTGTACAGCATTAAGTTTACTTATTACCTCCAAGGAGCCTATGAAGAACAAAAAGAAACTTTTAACTTTAGAGTAGAATAAGTGGAATAGAAATGGCTAACATTAAAGATCTTTTTAATAATTCTAAATCAAATAAAATCTTAACCAATACCAGCATTTCTGGAATTGGTGATACAATTGAGTCTGCGGATTTTGTTAAATCAAGAGTAAAACAAGCCAAAAAATTTATTCCATCAATTGATTTTACGACAGCTTCAAATTTCGCATTTTATGGTTCGGCAGAAAAATATTATACCGATTCAATAAACTATATAACAAACGAATACCCTTATGATGGTTCCGAAAGAGAAAAGATCGATTGGGAATTAAGCGGAACATATCTGGATAAATATTTTTTTGATAATCTTTATCCGAAAACAAATGGTTATGTTAATATTGGTCAAGAATATGGAACAGTAGTTGCCCCTGCTTCTGGTAACTTCTCTGGTTCTTCAAAAGATGAATACATTAAATTTTATGCAGGACCAAATCAAGCAGATGGATACGATTCTTCAAAATCAATTTCTCAATATTTTAGTGGATCAAATGTTTATGCAACTGGTTCACGACAAGAAAGCAATATCGATATTGATGGAACAAAAGGTTTTAGTGTTGAATTTTGGCTCAAAAAAGATGGTTGGAGCGAGACTGATGAATCTACAGCACAAGTCATTTTTGACATATCTAAAACAGAAGCATCACCAGTTGGTCGTTTAACTACCTACATTGATAGGACTTCGCCAAACGTTATTAAAATAGAGATAGCTTCAGGAAGTGTTTCAGAAGCCGTGTCAGTTGGCTCTAACTTGCCTATAACAGGAAATACCTGGAATCACTACGCAGTAACTTTTAAAAATTCAGGAGCTGACTTACTCACTAAAACTTATTTAAATGGTGAATTAAACTCAACTACGACAGTTGCCAGTGCTGCAATCAACAGAATAACTGGATCCATTTTTGGATATATTGGGGCATTGACTGGAGAAACAGAGGTCTCTGGAATAGGTCAAGATGGCTATGGTAAGTTGTCGGGTTCACTTGATGATTTTCGTATTTGGAAAACCGAGAGAAGTGAAAAGCAAATTAAACAAAATTGGTTCACTTCTGTAAATGGTGGAGCAAATACTGATTATGAATTAGCTGTATCTTCATCAAAAAAATATGATCTTTCAAAAAATGTTGATCTGGGCATTTACTATAAGTTCAACGAGGGTATTTTAAACTCTTCTTCGATTAATTCTCAAGATGCAGTCGTGTTGGATTACGCTGGTAGATCATCCAATGGTGCTTGGACTGGCTACTCTGCCACTTCAAGAGAGACAGGTTCAGCGATGGTGCTTTCCAATGCAGCAAGCTTTGAGCCAAAAGATCCAATAATTTACTCAACACATCCAAGTGTTGTGGCACTAAAAACAAAATATGAAGATGCAGGTAGATTACATGATGCACAAAATAATTCAGCATTGTATTGGTCTCTCCCAAGTTGGATAACTTCAGAGGAGCAGGGTAATGCAACATCGCCACTTCGTAATTTAACACAAATTCTTGGCAGTTATTTTGATAATTTGCAAATGCAAATTTCAAATATGTCAGAGATTAAAGAAAGAACTTATAAAAATTTACAAAGCGGCTCTAATGTTTCTCCATATATGTCTGAAGTTTTAAGATCGTTCGGAATGAGAAATGACGAGATCTTATCAAATGCAACAAACCTTGAATACCTTGCATCAAGAAACGAAAGAGAGCTTTTTGAGAAAAAGATAAACGAAACAAAAAACTTAATATATTCAAACATATACAACAATCTTTCTTACATTTACAAATCTAAAGGAACAGAAAAATCCTTTAGAAATCTTATAAGGTGCTTTGGTATTGATGATGAAATAGTCAATGTTAATCTTTACGGAAACAATTCAGAATACCTTTTAAGAGAGAACGAAACATATACGGTTGTTAGAAAAAACACAGTTGACTTTTTTGACCCTGATAGATTTGATTCTGTGGTTTATTTATCTGCATCATCATCTGATACAGACGCCCAAGGGTATATAAAATTTGATAACTTGCCAGCTAATGTGGGTAGTACATTTGAGTGTGAAGCTCACTTTAAACCAAATCCTCCAAAGAACTTAACAACATCTTTTGAAGTCGGCTTTTTGTCTTCATCTATATTTGGATCGCATACGCATTCTGGATCTGGTGGTTGGGCAAGTCCAGATTATGGAAACTTTCAAGTTTATTCTGTAAGAAAAAGTTTAGATAGAGATGAGGCGTTTTTTGTATTAACAGGAACTGCTGGTGGGTTTATGCCCGAATTAACAAGTAGCGTTTTCAAGGATGTCTACGATAACTCAAAATGGAATTTTTCATTAAGAGTATACCCAGAAGATCCGTTTGTAGGCTCTGTTTCAGGCAGCAGCACATCAGATTACACTGTAAGATTCACAGGATATCAATATTCTCTTGATGTTTTAGTTAATAGCTTTGATGTAACATCCTCTATTTCTAATGCAGATGCAATAAACTTTTTACAAGCAAGAAAGGTTATGTTTGTTGGTGCTCATAGAACAAACTTTACAAGTACGGTTTTGCAAAAATCAAACGCACAAATTTCAAGTTGTAGGGTTTGGGCAAAGAAGTTAGAAGATGAACAGCTAAAATCACATGCCAAAAACCCATTTAATTATGGCGTTAAAAGCCCCGGAAATAATCAATTTATTTCTATTTCGGGATCGGAAGTTGGTCAAAACCAAGATGATCTGCCAGATATTAAGACTCTTGCTCTTAATTGGGACTTTGAAACAATTACTGGATCAAACTCTGGTGGACAGTTTGTTGTTCCAGATTATTCATCTGGTTCTGCTGGAATAACTGGTTATGGATTTTTAAATGACATTACTCAAATTCAGCATCCTGGTTTGGGAATATCTTTTCCAGCAAGCTCAACAGATGTTGTAGAAACAAAATTTGTAAATTCTTCTGTTCAAAAATTACCAGAAGTTATCAACAGCTCCAATATGGTGTCTGTTATTTCTCAATCTGATGAAGAATTGTTTACGAGAGAAACCAGACCAACACAATATTACTTCTCCTTTGAGAAGAGTATGTATTCTATTATTTCAAAAGATATTTTGAATTTCTTCTCCACTATTAAAGATTTTAACAACCTGATTGGTGAACCAGTTAATCGCTATCGTCCAGAATATAAGCAGCTTGAAAAATTAAGACAAATATACTTTTCAAACGTTGAAAATGATTTAGATTTTGAAAAATTTGTTGAATACTATAAGTGGATTGATTCATCTATTGCGACAATGCTGGTTCAACTTGTTCCTGCTTCTTCTAACTTTATGGACGGCATGAACAACGTTATTGAAAGCCATGTCCTTGAAAGAAATAAATATTGGTCAAAATTTCCTACTGCGGAAGAAAAGAGACCTACAGAGCTTGAAGCGCAAGCAACCAGCCCCGCACAAGTCAGCAGTCCTTACTCTGCCCCTCAACGTCCTTCATGGCTCGCGCCATCTGAACAAGACCGAATAGAAGATATTTTACTTCAACAGCTTTTAGATGATATTAGAAACAGAGAAAAAATTGATAAAGAGTATGTTCAATTAAAACTAAAAGAAATCGCAAAAGTTATTGGACCAGAAGCAGCTTCAAAATTTACAGTTCCTGCACGAGAGGCACTCAACGACAGAAATCTTTTGGAGGCTGAAGGTAAAACAAGAACGGTTTCAATCACTTCTGTCATTTCAGAGTCTCCAATTATTTATGACGGTGGTTCAAACACGAGCAACAACAACAAACACACTGACTACACAAAAGAGCAGCTTGAATTAGGCTCGGACACAACCCTTTCAGTGCCAGCAAATCAAGTCAAGTTAAAGAAATTTAACAGCACTAAAAACAAGACTTTAGGAAAAGGCAGAACTGAATTTAAATTTCAAAATTCAAAAGAGCCTCTTGGTTATTTAAGCGATAAAGGATCGACTGCCGCCCCATTTGGACTTTATAGTTCATCAGTGGAAAGTGGGTATGTTTCGCAGATAAGAGGTAACTTCAATCCAACCGACTCCACATTTCCAGAATCATTAACAGCGAGTATCGATGTTACCAATTATCATGATGATTCTTACGGCGAAGGAGGAATCCCAGTTCAGGGTCCATTCACTCAAGAGCATGTAGGTGGAAAGCAGTATAGGCATCAAGGAATCGTAACAACCCCTCAAACAAATGGTGATTTAAGAGCAGAAGGGTGGAACCTTCAAGTATCCGGCAATTCTATTGAATTGTCTGCAAGAACTTATACACAAGCAAGAGCTACACAATTAAGAGATGGTCTTGCAAAACGCCCAGTAAATATACAAAACATAAAGTATAATACCGGCTCACAAACTGTTGGAAACTATCAACATGATTATGAAATTTTTCAAACAGTTGGGAGAACAACAAACGATAGATACGCTATAAAAACAGAATATGCAACGCCAACTAATGGTTCGTCATCGTATGTAAAAGATCTTTTTGAATATGAGCTGCCACGCTATGACTTAACCGGAACAAATAAATCTATTTTTGTTGAAAGGTTTTCTGCTCCTGGTGGTCCTGAAACTACAGCTGGAGGTTTAAATGTTTTTGGTGCAGAATATTCAGTCTACAATACTATCAATTACAGAAACCTAGCTGTAAGAAATGCTCTGGATGAGTGGTACACAGAACATGCTGGTCAGTTTGGTATTAAGTCTGGAAGCTCTGTGAGAGAAGAGGATTACAATACAAACGCGGCATATCATAAAACCAATCGAAACCCTCGCCATGTTGTAAAAGAAAATAACGATTGTGCTGTTACATATGACAACTGGTGGCTACAACATGCAATTCCGCAAAGTGCGTTTCAGTATGCTTGGATAACTTCTTCTGTTTCCAAGTCTGCATGTGATACGTTTGGGTATGTGACGCCTTTTACGTCTCCAAGCGGCTCGACATCTGTGACACAATCAGCATTGCCTTTTATAACAGCATCATGCTGGGAGCCACATCCAATAGATTATGAATGTTTCCCATCAGGTGGAGTAAACCATGCTCAATATGCCTTTATTTATAATTTAGCATCAGATCCGTCAGTATACAAATATCAATTGACATCGAGCACAAACTTGTTAAAACCTGGTACTGCATTTTTTAATAATATAAATACAGCTCCATCAATTAGAGGACATATCAGAAATATTAATGGTCCTTTCCAATATCCATCTTGGAAGCAAATTAGAACAGGAGAAACACCTGTCCCAAGATATCACAAGAAAAACAATATATTATCAGTATCTCCAGCACCTTCAATTGTTACGATTCAAAATGGAAGCGGCAGTGGACAGGTTGCACAGTTTTTGAAAAAGAAACCAGATACATTTAAAAACTTTATAGAGCCTCCTGTAAGTTTCAAGAATAAGCCACTTAAAACAAAGTTTTCTGATCCAAGCGGTGAAACTGTCACTATTCAACACGAATACAGCAACAAGAAGCAATACTTCTCGCAACCTATTGGAAATACAGGATCTATTTCTGACTATATTGGCTTTATTGAGCCAGAATCTAAAGAAATGTATGATAATGTTTATTCTTCGGAACAGACAAGACAAACCATTCTTAATAACAAATATGGCGAAGTTATTTATCCGCGTGATGCAAGAACAGGCTTGGCACAAACAAGAACAAGGGTCAACTATGCAGAAACTGCAACAGTTACTGACGGCTCTGCTTCATTCTCAACAGGATCAAATGGAATTGATCGTGGACCGTTATTGCGACGTTCAATATGGAGAGACAACGATTCTTTAAGAAATCGCAGAATATTTTTTGAAGGTGTTGAATATAATATAAGTGGCACCAACTTTACAGGCTATTATCCAGATATCGCCACTACTCTTCCAAACTCACAAGGCTTCCTAGACGCCTCCGCCACCAGTATTTATGGTTTGGGGAGGACCCCATTAACTTTTTGGGACACAAATGTTCTTTCTGGAGGAGCAGCGAGGTTCGTAGGTCAGGCACTAGCCCCCACAGGAACTTTGGAAGGTTATGCAAATGATTCCAGTTATTTTGTTGATTTGTATTCTGATACGGGAGAATTGAATTCTGCCAATTGGCAAACAATTGCTGGGTATATTGGCATCTCTTCAGGTAGTGGCGTAGACGGAACATGGGCTAACAAGACCACTTTCTATCCCACTGCGTCCGCTTACTATTATCATCGTTCTAAAACTTTGGGTCAAAACCAAACAGCATCTTTAAACAAGCTAGCATGGAGAACAGCAGAACTTTCAGGCAAGAGTCCGTGGTATGATTCATATGAAGACTACACACAAGATATCAGTAAAGCAGCAAAAAACTTCACGATCATTCCAGAATTTAAAATTTCAGATCACATGAAATATTATTCTGAATTAAATTTCAGAAAAAACAATGATAAATTCTTAATATTAAATGGCGCAAATGTAACCTCAAGTGCAAATACTGAAGAGCAATCTGACAGAAGTCGTTTGTTCAACGAAGAGTTTTTTAATGAATACTCTAATACTGATTTTCAACAATATTTTGGAAAGTTTTCAAGCGATTTAGAACTTGGTAAAATAACATTAACGTGCAATGGTGTTAAAAAATTATTACCATATAATGGTTTTTATCCATCTCACAGGACATTACAGTTGGCATCATTGTTTTCTCAATCTTTGGGACCCCACATTGGAGGTCTTGGTTGGAATGATGGTTCTCCAATTAATTCAAGCTTTCAAAATTCTGGAGCATTGGCAGTACAATCAATGTTACAGCCATACTTTGCACCAGGTATTTTGTACAATACGATAAAGTCTGGTATTGCAGTTGATTGGGCTGCATACACCGGAAGTAATGACTCACAAGGGTTAGAAAACGCAGACCAGACGTATGGTTTCGCTTTAGGGCAAGCATCAAATTATAGAATCCCTTTTGAATCTATTTTGGACCCATTAAGTAATATTGGATTTCCCGTTAGTTCTTCTGACGGAGAAGGGAAATTGCAGCTTCTTTATCCTACATATACCAATCTTAATCAAGGAGAAAATAATACTCCAAGAGCATTTTCTGAAGCTCGTAGACCATTTGCTCAAATTACAGATTCTTCTAGAGCAAAAGCCATATCATCAGGAGATTACAATCTTTACAGACTTGGTATTAATAATTTTCTTGCAGAAACATCAAAATTCTTTTTAGAAAATCAAGAGCTTAAATCGATAAGCTCCAAAAGACAAGAAGAAATATCTCTAGTTTCAGGAACCGCTTATTATATGGATGTTGTACTGGAAAAGGATCCAAACGTGGTCATGATAGAGGATTACCTCTTTGAAACAAATAATGGACAACCAACCTCCATAACTCAATTTAGAACTTATAATGGTCAATTTTTTGGACCACCCACTCTTGGAGGATCTGGTTTTGGTGACTTGTCCTCAAGCTGCACAGTAAATCTACCAGGAATTGGAGATGCGGTTTTATACAATACACTTCCAGAATTTGGATATTTTCAATTCACAGAAAATGCAGGAGATCCTCTTTATGCACCTTACACTCCACCATATTTTTATGGAAAATCAAAAGCGACTATCAAGTACATTGCCGACGATGATGATGAAAAGGGAAATTTTAATTATAAAAAGTTATTTGAAAAAGCAACCGTGACATACGGAAATGAACAGCTGAAAGAAAAGTTTACAAAAATTCAAAAAAGATCTGATTATATAAACTGGGTTACTTCATCGAATGATGGCTCCTTCGTATGCTCAAGTTCTGCGGCATCGGAATACTTTGTTTTGTCTCGTTCATCAGGTGGTGGCTCGTGGAATTTCGGCGCTACTTCTGCAAACTCACGTGCAGTTGGAGAAGGTCAATTTTTGGAATGGAAGGCTGCCGGTAGTAGTAACAAGAACCGTATGGTAGGATTAAATAATAATCCACCAGCTGCCACAACATACACTGACATGGAATATGCGATACACATGCGTTCCGATGAAACACTCAACATATTTGAAAATGGTGTCAATGTGTATAGCAATTTAGTATCTGGTGCCTTTTCTCCGGGAGACTGGTTTAGAATTTTGATCGAAGAAGACGGTACTGTGAAATATCAAAAATCTTCAGCTAATGTTAATACAAATTACCCTAATGGAAATGAACGTGTAGGAGATTTAGATTCGGCTGGAAGCTCTGTTACTTTATTTAAGTATGCACAGCCCGGTTCTTATGACACGATTTTTGTAAGTAATACATCTTCTACAACTTACACGACAACCGGCTCACTTTACCCAGATGTCTCCATGCAAGATAATAATGCAGCTATTGCTTATGCACAAGTCTCTACAATAAGGCAAACATATCCTGCGGAAGAAGGAGCGATGCAATTAAGTTCGTCTTTGAACACCTTTGGTATTCTAACTGAAAAACAATCTCGTTTTGACGACAAAGGAAACTTAATTGAAGTTGTTGATGACCCAGCTGAAAGTCGAAACAGGTGGATCATTAGTCCAAAAATGGAAACACCAATCCTTGATTTTAGTAACCAACCTCGCGTTCAACAGTTTGGTCGCGGTATGTGGAGCGGGTATGGGCAATTACTAACATCTAGTAATGGCGTAACATTTGGGATTGAAGAGACATTTAAAAATGGTTTTGCGGAAGGTTCAGGTTCCCTTGTGGAAAAATGTTTTGATACACCACAAATAAGAAAAGTTGGAGAGATTGCAGATATCAAGAAAATCAGCGAAGCAATTGTTGCAATTCCATATTCTCCAAACCCTCATGGTAGAGGATCAAAATATGCCGAAACAACGCCTGTTTTGGATAGAAACTTTTTTAGAATCAAAACTCGCACATTTGACTTCTACAAAAAATGGTATGAAGCAAATAAAAATGGTAACTTATCAAGTGTTCCTGTAGATGAAGAAGGCAACAAAAAGCCAAGTGAGTCAATCACAAAAATGCTTTCTATTGCCGGAGATTATGTATTGCCTCCAGAAATTGACTTTATGACCTACGACAGTGGAAGAACAAGAGTCAACCCATTTGCCATGTACGTATTTGAGTTCAATCATTATCTTGACTCACAAGACTTGGCTGATATTTGGCAAGGTGTTATGCCAAAAATCTCCACAAATCCAGAGTTTTCTGACCCGTCTGTTGACAATAATATCTTTAGTCACGCAACAGGAAAGGATGAATTTTTCCACGGAAAACAGCTTCCTCCTGATACACGATGGATGGTGTTCAAGATTAAGAAACGAGCAGGATACAATTATTTTGAAGTGACTCCAACAAATTCTGATGACGAACAATTCAATCTTGCATTTAGTTTGGGCAAAGATAACAAGCTAAAATATAGCTATAACTGGCCATATGACTTTTTCTCTCTTGTTGAACTTGCTCAAGTTGAAACAGAAAACACTTTCGTTTCCAGTGACGATCAAATTGATGAAGAGGATAATTAGTTAAAGAGAAAATCATATGAGGTTTTTAAACGGAAAAGAAGAGGTTATTGATATCGAGATTACTTCTTATGGTAAGCATCTTTTATCTAAAGGAAAATTTAAGCCTGTTTATTATAGTTTCTTTGACGATGGAGTTTTGTATGATGGGTTATATGGTGGCGTAACTGAAAACCAAAATGATATACAAGACAGAATTAAAAACGAATCTCCACGTTTACAGTGTCAATCAAACTATGCAGGCGTTGAAACTCAAGCTAATCATTTAATCAAGGATTTCCGTGATCCTAATGGCAATTTAGGAAATATCCAAGTTGGTGTTGAGAACGGTATTCTAGTTCTTCAAGATGGCACAAATGTAAAAAAATATGCTGGACCAACAATACAAGCGACTGTAGATAAGTTTTATTCCTTGAAGTATCCTATTGGAACATCTGACTTTAATACAAATAATGCCCCAAGCTGGAAAGTAAATGCGTTAAGAGGTCAAATTTCATCTTCATCAAATTATCTGACAGGCGCATATGTTACGGAAAGGATCCCACAATTAAGTTTAGATCCAGTTGTTTATCAATCGGTTATAGAAAAAGCTGCCCCAGATCAGAATTTAGAAGATGTAGATTACACATTTTTAGATAATAGTTACATAAAAATTCTTAAACAGGGTGATGATATTATTTTAGATCTCTCTGAAAATAATACTTTTTATGGGGAGCAGAATTTTGATATTGAAGTTTATTCCGTAGAGGAACAAAGCGGTTCAGATGGTCAAATAAAACAAGTTATGACACCTCTTTATTTTATAAAAGACGATTTGGAAAGAGTTGTTAATAATATTTTATTGTCGGACGAAGAAATAGAACAGAACAATGGCAACATTGATACGGAATCTAATATTTCAGATGAGGGTAGTTTTTCTTTGGATCCAAGCTATGTAAGATACTTTTTAAACATAGAAACTGATGCAGAGATAGATGAAGATACATTATGCAGCTTGACAGTCGATAAGTCACAAGGCGTCTTTGGGACAACTGGTTTGGAATGTAATGAGAAAAAAGAAAATGGTCAATATAATACTTCGCAAGTGTTTGATGTTTTAGGAGCAGAAGATCCAGTGGGTGGTTGTAACGAATGAGCTTAAAAATTGATACATCGTATAATTTAGATACAAGAACAATTATTGGTGAAGAATTACCAACTGTCTATATTGATCGAATCATCGTCGATGATTATGTAAAAGATCCTTCGGCAGACCAATCACTAATAACAACCAACATAAACATTGTTGTAAAAGATTCAACAACGGGAAAATATTCTTCTTGGTACAATAATCCTTTTTCATCTATCCTTATGCCAAGGATAAAGATATGTGTTGCACAAGTCACAAAACAATCAGCTATTGATGCTTGGTCCAAAGTGCAAACAGCTCCACAAGTCAAGTCGATTTTTCAAAACACCACATCGAAAGATAGAGCAGAATTACTTGATGGGACTTCATTTCAGTATTACACGTTAAATGATCTTATGGGAGAGAACAATGCTGGAAGCTTGAAAAAAAGATATTCTGAAAATGGAAAAGAACTCGGAACATTATACAGTTTTAATCGGGTGATAAACTTTCCATCTTCACAAAGAACACCTGGTAACGTTGACAACATACCATTAACACAGGAGCAAAAATATTTATCTTATTTTATTTTTAGCTTCATTACTTCAGAACAAGATGAATATGATATATTAAAGATCTCAAATATAACTCGTCAAGACGTTAAGTTGGGTGGCAAAATTCCTTCTCAAGCTTCAGTTTTTGTTACTGATGACCAAGTGCAAAATATTTGGACAGGACCAGTCCATTATCACAATGGGGATATAAGAATTAATAATGAACCATTTTATGGTTATATGGGAGGTTCAATCCATGGCAACACTTCCAACCAACCAATTTTAAAAAGAATAAACGTAGAAAACAATACAGTTCAAGATTTTGTTTCGTTGAGTAAGTTAAATACAAATATTGCAAGCACAACACCACTCTCGCTGAATTCATTATTTCAGGCAGAAATTAATAAAAACTCTTTGTTTTCTAATATAGATATATCAAGAGATGCTGATGGCAACTGCAACTTTATTTTTTCTGTTAATTTAAAGAATCTTATAAGACAGAAGGGGCTTGATGGCGACATCTTAACGAGCAATAATTCTGTAGATATATTAGATTACATCTCAATCGATAGTTTAAAGATTTTCAGGAAAAGAGTTTATGGCTCTCCTTTGAGTGGTCAAAAACCAAATGATACTTCCACATCAAAAAAATTTCGACCAAGTGCCCGAATGCCTGCATTTAATAAGTACAGGATGGACAAGATTGGAGATGTAGAACAAATTCAAGTAAAGACTGGTGGGAATTATATAAAAGATTTTTCAAAAAGGTATTCGGTTGATAGAACCAGAGAATTAATTGTAGAAGCTTACGAGGAAAACGGTCGCTTTAAGATTTCTGAATCGACCGGCGACGGAGTATCTATGCTCAAGAGAGTGAATGGGCTTTATGATAAAACAAACTTTAGCAACAATACTTTAGTTTTTACTGGCACCGACAACAGTGTTCGTAAGTTTTCTAATGGATTTTATCAATATGAAATAGAGATGTCTATCAAGGACGATAGAAGAAAATATTTTGAAGATGCTTCTGCAACCATCTCAAAGCACATAGAGACACTGGAAAAAATAATAAGCATCCATGCTATTTCTCCTGAATATTACGACAGCTTAATTGATAAATTTACTGTTAAATTTATAAACGAATTATCTATAAATGGCGAACAACTTATTGACGTTTCAGGAGACTATTGGGAAGAGATACCTAGGGACTTTTTGAAAGTTTATGACGTTATTTCCAAAAACGCTTTAAGCATTGAAGATAAAAAACAAATATCCTTAACTATGAAAAATATTTTGAGTCCTATATCTGGTAATCCAAAAGGTTATTTGAGAGTTCAAAAAACATTAGAGGATCTATTGAACACTATCCAAAACAATGTTTTGGTTGCGTTTAGCAAAAAACCAGATAAAGGAACAAATGCAAACGTTTTTAAGAGCAAATCAAGTGGAAATAGTTATATTGCATTGAGGCAAAAAGTAACCACTGGAGTTATTTTTCAAGAGTATTTTAATGCATCCCTCCAATCAAATTTTGGAAACTTGTTTTTTGACATTGACGACAGTGAATTAAGAAACGATGAAGCTGGTGTAAGAGTCATTTCCTACGAAAGCTTTGATAATTATAAAAATGCTGAAACTGCAAAATATTATACATCTCCAAATGCAAATGTAAAGATATCTAAATTTCCTGAAGCTGGAACGTTTACTGATAGAACTGCATATTCTTATTTTACACCCTCGGTTGTTTTTGACAAATACAAAGAACCTCAAAAATATAATAAGTTTTTGTCAAATGAAAACAAGAGTTTAAGTGCCATAGTTGATAACTTGACTAAAGATAAACAAGTGAATATCAACCCATCTATCAAAAGCTTAAACATGGGACAGCCTGATGTGGTCGAAGAAGAGAGATTAAACTCAAAATTGACCAATTACTTTTCTTTAAATCACGAAGCATCAATCGTAATTGAAGAGGAAACTGATGAAACAACGAATTATAAAAACGATAAAAATGTTAAAAAAGCCAACACTAATGATTTTGGTGGCGTAACAAAAATAAATGTTGCTACAGAAAAAGCAGTGGTCAGAAAAGAAAAACTCGGCTCCAATGTTTTTAAGAAAATATTTTCTCAAAATATTGCGGAAAGAAGTGATAAAATAAAGTTACAGAACTTGAACCCTGATGTTTTAGTGAACACCGATGGTGTAGACAGCAACAAGATTGCTCAATTACCAAATCAGATTAAAGCTCTTATAATATCTCAAGATACCGAAAACACAGCGGAGACATCACCCGTGCCGAGCGTGAAGACAGATATGTTGACCTTTATAAATGAGGATCCTTTTTCTAATCAAGACACTTTTGTAAGGGCAAAATACATGTTTGAAACAATTGTTCAGGTAGAATATTTGAGTGGATACGATGCTGTGGCAGGTACAGATCAAAATTCTCCTCGTGATCCAATTTGGAAAATTTTGGACACCAATACTTTTCAAGATGCAAAAAGGCAAAATAAAAAATTATATTGCAGAATCATGCCTTACTCCGATGATACTTTAAACATCAGATATGATGAGGAGCAATCTTTGCCGATGCTTGAAAAATACTTTTTTATAGGAACAACTGAAAAAGATGATGTCATCAAAACATCTCAAGTCCAAGAAGAGCCAACAAAGGGTCTTTCAATGAGTTTCAATAATCCTCAATATCAAACATCGTATGAAATCTTAAATGAATCAGAAAATAGAAATGAGGCAATAGTGACCCAAGGCGAAAGAATTGAAAATAGATCCTTGGTATCAAGATTGAGAAATTCAAGAATAGCAAATCAAACAACCAGAAGGTCTACAAGGGGATCAAATTACTAATGTCCAGCGTTACACCACAATTCAAGATTATAGCTACTGGCTCGTACAACAATACAAACCCTCCCAATAGGAGAAATACGATTTCGTATTTACCAACAGATGTAGATCTTTTAAGGTATAGGCTTGGAAACGTCTATAATTCTTCTGGAGAGCTTGTATTGAATCAAGTCCGAAATTCTCCTACAGTGGCGTATAAAACTATTCAAATCATTGATGATCCACAAGGCGATCCTACAAAAAAGTTAATAACCATCGAGCCTTTCTCAAGAGAAGAGGGTGGGGCATTTTCACTTACAGAAAACCCTTCTTCAA
>Ga0194023_1000045_pt1 | contig 18678 bp, 8 predicted proteins | sample IW6Sep16_MG_FD_140348 | JGI IMG/M metagenome (GOLD analysis project Ga0194023, IMG submission 140348) | Freshwater microbial communities from the Broadkill River, Lewes, Delaware, United States - IW6Sep16_MG | ecosystem: Environmental > Aquatic > Freshwater > River | place: USA: Delaware...
ACTACTCCTAAACCAAACCCTCCCACATATACTACTCCTAAACCAAACCCTCCCACATATACTACTCCTAAACCAAACCCTCCCACATATACTACTCCTGAACCAGGTACGTCTAAGTCACCTGTTGCTGTAAATCCGTTAATCTCTCTTGCTAATAATATTATAACTAAATACAATACCCTACTTAAGAGCGAGTATTCAAAAGCATCTAAACAATTGCAAACAGTACAGCAATACTTCAAAGATTGCTCCACAACTGCTTCAAAAGAAATAGAAAAAGCTAAAGAGACTGCGATGAATTGTAGTAATCAAACTAAAGCCCAAAATGCTTTAAAAACAGCACAAAATGATTTTGATAACCTTAATGATAAGTTAAAAACTAACATTGCCAACAGCAATACATTAACTAATAATTATACAAATGTGGCAAATAGTTTAAATAAAATGGCTGGAGAAATTAAAAGTGTAAAAGAAAATATTGATGATTATGACAAAACAACTTTGACAAATTATAATAGTAAACTAGATGATATAGATAAGGAAATTAAGCAATTAAAAAACAATATTAATAGTTTGGTTGTCCAAAAATCAACTATTAGTACTCAACTTACCGCCTTAAAAAGTGCAACTACAACTGTGAAATGTGCTAAAGTTCCTTGTAAAAGTGCACAAGACCTTGTGAAAACAGTTTCGGAAACATTTACTGCTTTTGTAAAAGAAGATAAACCACTTGCTAAAGTAGACAAATACATGGCATCAAGTGCCTCTATTAGTAATGGTACTAAAACTTTTAATTATAGTGATTACGAACGTCATATGAAGCGGTTAAACAATAAAACTATAGAGGTGAATGCAGTACAACTAGATAATAATTGTAAAATAAGCAAAATAGAACTAGAAGAACTTGGTTACTAGTGATAATAGTATGTAAATATCTTTTAAAATAAACCATACTTTTGATTAAAAATAGTGTGTAAATTTCATATAAAAACTTTATGACAAAAAATATTTTAAATAAATATATTTTATTACTTGCTTTTTTATTTATCGGATTATCATTTATCAATAGTAAAAAAGCAAGCTTCGCAACTGTACAAACTAATCCCGAAACTATACAAAGTTTACAACTTTCTACTCCAATTAATATTTTACGTGACCCAAACTTTCAGTGGGGTTTACAATGGCAAAACAACGATGAACCCTTAATGGAGGGAAATGGGCTATTATTTAGTGAGTATCTTCCTATTTTTAAACATATTGATGATAGCACTATTTATAATTTCCAGTATAGTGATACTCCAAATGTTTTAGTAGCAACAAAAACACCACCTACAAAAGCATTGCCTAAATTGTTAATTGCCACCTGTGGATTTGATACTATTACAAAGTACCCATCTAACATTATTCGTGATGAATGGACTACGCTTACAAGGCCTAGTTACTTAGATAGTGATGTTCAAAGTATTATGCATTTACTCCATGATGTGGTTATGGCGAAAGCTAATAGTACAATTACAAAAGAGGTAACCATTGTTTGTGATAACGATTTATTAGAGCGCAATGGTGGTTTTGATGATGAAGCAATTAGGTGTATTATTTGGAATAATAGCGCTTATGATACCTTGCAAGATATAGATAACATACCACTATTCACAAACACAACCAACAATTTTTTGATGTTATTGTCTGAAGATGTAAAATCATATCACTTACGTAATAAGGGCAAACTTAATAATCTTAATAATACTTGTATTGGCTTTAGTAGCTACGAAATGACCTATGATGGTTACAAAGAACTGAATTACGGGAAAATTGACAGTCAATTTTTTGTTACCAATATTATAGCGCCTAATAATACTGGCTTATTACTAGATATTGCAACAATTGGTTTTAAAAAGGGATATGGTGACTATAAAACTGATATTTCTGGTAAAGCTAATTGTAATCCTACTCCTGCCACTTCTTTACATCAAATGTTGGCTAATATTTTATTGTCTAATAAAAGAATAACAAACAAGTCATCTTACCCTATAAGCTCACTAACAATTGTTTCCGATAAAGAAAATTTAATACATAGCAATGCTTTCAACCTCGAAACGTATTATAACTTAAATTTAGGTCGTTGCGTTATTTGGAATAATAGCAGCGTAAAAACAGTTGACCTATCAAAAAAATCGCAAAAAAAAATCTCTTATAATTACTTTTATATTGACATGAACAATATAGATAATAGAGATGCTTTAATTTATGACTTAGAAAAACAGCTAGATACTATTCGTATGATTGATAATGCTTACTATCAATTATATGTAAGTAATGGAGACAAACCTTATGTTGCTTCTAGCAAAAAAGCTTATAATTTTATTATTAATAAATTATATGAAATTAATCCTACCATTGTACGAATAGAAGCTGATTTAAATGAGTATAAAAAATTTATTAGACACAATACATTAGTTAATGCCTTAAAGTTTAACTACAATATAAATTTCTATCATTATGGTACCATGCGAGGTTATGCCAATATAAATACTAATTTATATTGTAAACTGCTATCAGGTAATGAAACAAATAAGTTTAATAATTTACAACTTGTCACCTACCTCGAAACAGATACCAACTTTGTAAAGCAACAATACTCTACTATCTGTCATGACTAATGGCAGGGGTAACTGTCTTTATGATAAGTAGCAAATTTTTATTCATTGTAACACTTTTAAACTTTCATCATGAAATTCACATACACAATACTATTAATACTATTAACAAGCTATGTGTTAGAGGGTAAAGAAATATCCATACTTAGGTTAAGTTCAAAAAATGCGCGCCCACAAACAACTATGAATTATAGTTTGCAGCTAGGAGGAAAAACAGGGATGTTGTGGCGGGTATATTCGGATAAAGATAATAATGTTACTTATAAAGATGCAAAAGGTCAAGAGCCTAAAAGCAAACTTCAATTTGTAGAGGCTTGCTATGTAATAGCTGAAAAGGGAGAATATGTACAAGTAGTTAGTATTAAAGGTATAGGTGAACATGATAGAGGAAAACTTAATGTTACCAATCCTGATAAACAAATAACTGGCTGGATTCATAAAAAAAATGTTGTATTATGGCCACGTTGTCTATTAACCGAACGTGGCATTACGCGAAAAGGCGTAATATTAAATAATATTGATGTATTGCAAAAAGTGCCTACAAAGACTAAAATAGCACTTTGGGGTAATCCTGAAATGAGTCAGGGGGATACTACGGCTTATACACAATTATTCGACATTTTTTACATATATAAAATTGATAAAAAACATAACGCAGCCTTATTAAGTACACAATCAGAAATTGGTAATAATGCGGATACTGGTATCAAAGGGTGGATTGATGCCTCAAAAATAACGTTTTGGAATTCTAATATTACATTGGAACCCAACAATACTTTTAATGCTATTGAAGAAAGAAAAGATAAAAATATAGCTTTGCATTTTTTAAATGGAGAAAAAATCGCACAACGGTATCAACAAGGGCATAATATTCAGCATGACCATATTTACTTAACCATGGAAAATACGGAAACGCTTAAACGTCGTAATGGCTATATTTGGCGCTATCCTGTTTTAGAGGAAATGAGAGATAAACAAAATAACCTAAAATATATACTGGAAGTAATTGCAATGGGAAGCGTTTTTACAGGTGATAATGAAAAGGTAGATGAAGAACTTAGAGCTAGTACTTTACGAAGATATAATAATAAACGTCAGGCACTAAAAAATATTAATATTGTTTTTGTGTTAGATGGTACAGAGGGTATGCAAAACTACTTAAATGCCATTGCTATGTCTATACAACAAAACTATAACAAAATTCTAACCGATAAAAATGCCAAAATTGGAGTAGTGGTATATAGAAATGAAAATGCTGATAATCATAAAATAGAAACTTATCCATTAACAAAAAAAATACCTAATATTGTTAAATACATTAATCATATTAATACCAATTTTACAGTTGATGAAAAGGGTAACGTAGTATTAACAGCGTTAAAATCTGCTATTCGCGATACAAAGCTTAATAAAAATCACACTAATATTATTATAACAGTAGGTAAAGAGGGTACAAAAGATATTAATGAAAACGAAATTAAAGAGGTAACACAATTAATCGAAGCAAATAATTGTCATATCATTGGCATCCAAGTCAAAAAAGATGATACTAGCGAACTCTATGACAATTTTACAGATATAGTTGAAGAGTTAATGTTGGAATCGGCAATGGCGCAAAAACAGAAAATACTAAATGTACGTTCTAAAAACAAAGTACTTAACAAATCACAAAACAAAGTTCATTTGTATGAACCGCAATTCTTTTTAACACCAAATCTTGATTACTTCAAATATGAACTTAGAAATACTTCAGCTATTGGTATTTCTATCACACCAGAAAGTAATAGGGTGCTTCCTGAAAGTGTTGTTCAAACGGAAGTAACAAACACGCTTACTAGCATTAGTGATAGGGTTGACGCAGTGCTTAATATACTTGATATTTTTTTTAGAGGTACAGGCAATGCTACTAGTGATCATACTAAAGATACTTTTAACCCGGCTATCTTGCATTTTTTAAATGAAACCTTAACTTTAGAACAACAAAACACGCTTAGCGAAAATGCTTTTCAGGGGTCTAAACGTACTTTTACGGCTTTGCAAATAGAAAACCAAACTAACAGATTGTTTAAATATGTGCTGTTTTTAGATGCTAAAGAATTGGCTGGACTTGTGAACGCTTTTGATGATATTCATCATCCTAACCTAAGTATGACCGAACAGCGAGAAGCTGTATTTAATGGATGGAACAAGTTGTTTACTACCTATTCTAAAGATGATGATAAAACGTACTTAACGCATAATTTGGGTAGTTTGCAGGAACTGATATTTGGTATTCCAAGTAGTAGCCAGTTTTTGCAACAGTTTAAATTGTCTGATATTCATACTATGAAAGATGATGATTTTCAAGAGTATGTAGACAAAATTAGAAAAAGTAAGGTGAAATTAACGGCTATATTAAATGCGCAAGAATATCCTTATTCTTTTGCTGTTAATAATCAACGTTTTTACTGGATTTCTGAAGATGATTTGCCTTAATTTTTTAATTATTAATTGCTAGTCGTGTTTAAAAAACATATTTTTACTATAAAAAACCTCTTCTGTGCTTACAAAAAACAGTTACAGCAGCCTAAAGTGGTAGTGAAAGTGCAAACTTTAAATATTTTAAAAGGTAAAATTACTGTATTGTTAGGTAAGTCTGGTTCTGGTAAAAGTACTTTGCTCGAAACTTTGGGCTTAATGAATAACACTATAGTCCCGAAATCTAATACCCAATTATTATTTACGCCTAATAACAATGAGGTCGCATTCTCTAATTTATGGGCAAATAAACAACAATTGGCTATGTTACGGCGGCAACATTTTAGTTTTATTTTCCAAAATACTAACTTAATGCCTAATTTTACGGCATACGAAAATATTTGCCTTACACAAATGTTGCAGGGAAAATCGCAAAAAAGGGCTTTTCAAGTGGCAAAAAGTATGATGCAACAGCTTGGAATGACACATATTGATACGCAAAAAATGCCTACGCAAATGTCGGGTGGTGAAAAACAACGGGTGGCTTTTATACGGGCTATTAGCCCAAATTTTACCGTATTGTTTGCTGATGAGCCTACTGGTAATCTGGATGACCAAACGGCGCATAACTTAATGGAAATTATTGTTAATGTGCTAAAAAATGATAGTAATAAAACGGCTATTATTGTTACGCATAACTTAAACTTAGCCTTAAAATATGCTAGCCAAATTGTTGTCATAACTAAAAGTAAATCAAATACTTACGGACAGGTTACTGCTGATAATACTTTTGTGAAAATGGCTGGCAATTATTGGCAAAATGAACTATGTAATGAATTTTCATCGTCAAATTTACAAGGGCATTTGCAAAGGCTAATGTCGTAAATAAATAATTTTAATTGCCCGCAACTGAAATGTATAATTGCTTTGTATTATTTTTTTCTTTTTTATTTGGGCGTTACCCGCACTGCCCCAACTGTAAAAATAGCCCCCTATTTTTACAGTTGGGGCAGTGCGGGTCGGGCTTTGCGCCACTACGCTCTCGCTTCGGTGCTACGTTCCACTGCGCACTGCTCCTTGCGTCGCATGGCTACAATCCCTAACGCGGTCGTCCTAATGTTAAATGTTGGTCAATCAAAAATAATACTCTCCTCATAGGTCAAGGGCTATCAATTAATACTCAAAAGCATAACTGGGCGCTATTAACTTGGTTAATGTTAAAAGTGACTTTAATTAAACTAATATATGGAAACGCACCCCGATTTTAAGCGCTTATTTACGCAAAAGGAAAGTATTGCATTAACAGGAAAAAATTATACAAATGTTACTAAGCTTATTGGTATGTTAACCTTCGCGTTTTTAGTTATTGGTTTTGCTAATGGTAGCTTAACGTACTTAAATCAAAAGGTTAATGATGCATTTGTGAAGTGGATTACACTAAAAATACCTGGTGGGCAGGTAGCTAAGGTATATGATATTGAGGCAACACTTAACACTACAGATTTAAAGGAAAAGTATAAGTATACTGAAGTAAATACGTATAAAAATTATTACTTACCCTTTTATGTCAAAAATACCACTGACAGCATCTTAAGGGGTTATGGTAGAAGTTTTCAATTTGATGAACCTCTAGTCGAAAAAGTGTTTGATGCTGAAAATAACGAATTTGTGGGACAACATTTTCAGGATGGGGAGGATATAGGTTTGGTACTCACAAAAGACTTCCTAAAAAAGTTTGGCTACAGCGAAACTGATGCATTCGTCCAAATAGCTGTTGATACCTCAACGCTTGGCAATCCGTCTGCTAGTATGCCTGTGCCTATTCCTATTAGGGCAGTGGTTAAAAGCTTGCCAGGTGCCAGCCAAATGGCTTTTACGCCTTATTTTTATCAACAGCATAGTGTACAACGTTATGTCGCAAAAAAGGGTAGACCTTTTAATCCGCTTCACCATAGTCTTAAAGTAAATGATAGTCAATTGTTTTATCATGTAAATACTACCAATAAACAACTAATAAGCGCCATTGAAAGTAATATAAATTACTTTTTTACCCATACACAAAAATATGCTCACCTATCCCCAACTATTCGCCCAGAACCTAATGAATATGTTAATGAGGGTGAAAATATTAAAATCATATTTTACGAACGTATGTCGTTTGAAACGATAACAGCTATTCATAACGATTTGTACGACTTTTTACAGCATGCTAACCAGGAGCAGGCGGCTTTATGTCAACGGGTATATGCGCATGAGTTGGGCGATTTGCCTAGTAATTATTTGCTTAGCCCAGATTATCTTTCTATTAATTTGCTAAATGCCAATAGGGTGCGTGATTTACGCGATTTTATCCGTACAACGTATCAACTAGAAATTGATATTTCGAGAATAGAGGCTTTAGAAAATTATCATTTGGTGGCTTTTTTAACTAAATCTTTGGCTATGGTTTTATTAGGTTTTAGTTTGTTGAGTGTATGTTTATATAGCAATAACTTACTAAGTAGTCACCTCAAAAAAATTGAAATGAACTTAGGCACCTTCAAAGCTTTTGGATTAAGTGAAAAAGAACTCCAGCAAATTTATATAACAATTATGTTAACTATAGTGGCGGCCGCTATGATTATCGCTTTAGCAATTACTTGTTTATTAGGGTACTTTGGGCTGTTTTCTACCGTGTTGCAGTTGTTTACAGAAACAAAATTAGAAGCGGAACAAACGTATTTTTTGCCTAACTATATCGTATTATCTTGCTTGCTAATTATGGGCATAAGCTATATGTCAATTAGGTATATCATCAAAAAAAACTTGCATAAAACACCAGGTGATTTGATTTATGGCCGTGAAACATAAGCACTACAAACACCCGTTTGATTGGACGACCGCGTTAGGGATTGGAGCCAGGCGACGCAAGGAGCAGTGCGCAGTGGAACGTAGCACCGAAGCGAGAGCGTAGTGGCGCAAAGCCCGACCCCTACTGCCCCAACTGTAAAAATAGCCCCCTATTTTTACAGTTGGGGCAGTAGGGGTAACGCCCAAATAAAAATTATTATTAAATAATACGCCTTACTTATACAGAATAAAAGCTATTAAATCATTTTAAATGCTGTTTTTGCTATTATTTTTCTGTATTTCAACACATAATTAATGTAAAATACAGAAAATAATACACATTTTATCTTAGTTATAAAATAAGTGTTTAAATATAAACTCATATAGTTTTACTTCGGCCAGTACCACTTCACCATTAATAGCATAGCCACTTTTAAGGGTAATTTTAGGTGGAACTTTTTCAATATTTACCAAAATTTGAAAGCTAGTATTATCAGGCGTTTGTTCGTTAACACTAACATTATTTTTGCTAATAATTTGCTTAATTTTGCCCTTTACCACACCATACTTATAGTAATCGTAAGCTTGTAATTTTACATGCACAGTTTGCCCTTCTTGCACATCTGACAAGTGCTTTTGTGGGATACTTAACTTAGCATAAAACTCTTCACTTTGCTGCGGATGAATACGGGTAATTAACTCCCCCTTATTAGTATAATTAGTAGTTCGTTTAACTGTTGACAACTCTGTTATTGTACCATTTATTGTAGCAATTAAATACTGTTTTTGCACTTCCAACGAATCGTATATTAATTGCTTTTGCAGGTCTGCCAAACGCAGTTCATCATCGGCCAATTGATTTTGTAACTTAGTATATTCTTGCTGTAAGGTAAGCGTAGTAAGCGTTTCTTGCGCCATTTCGCTATTTAAATTATTTTTAAGTTGCTTTTTGTTGCTAACCTGTTGATTATACTGTTGTTGCAAACCCGCATGTTGTTGTTGCTCTGTTAAGTAATTTTGGTAACTCGTATTATAATCCACTTGGCTAATCACACCTATGTCTAATAAATACTTATTACGGTCTACTTGTTGTTTACTTAAAGCCAGTTTTTGCTCCAAAATTTGCAACTGTTTTTTCAGGTCGGCTAGCTCCGTATTACTACTAGCCTTACGCTGACTATAACTCGACTTAATACTGCTTTTTTGGTTGTTAAGCTGGTCAAATTGCGCTTGTACATTTTGCAATAGGTCGCGATAGTTTTCTATATTATTTTGCAGTATTTGATAACTATTACGCGTTTTTTCATAGGTAGTATTGACAAGCAAATTATGCAGAATAGCTAAGGTATCGCCTTTTTGCACCCTTTCGCCTTCACTTATTAATACTTTTTGCAAATGGGCTTCAAAGGGCGCGTGATAAGCCACTGGCGAGTTTTTAGCTATAATTTCGCCAGTAGGTGCGCTAGCCGTTTCGTTAATATTTAGTACCACTACCAATACCAGCACTACAACAGTAATACTAGCAAACAAGTAAAATAATAAACGTATAAGCCCAAAAGCACTAGGCTGTTTGTGTAAGTAATACTCCATTTTTTAGCTGGTATTTAGCCGTTAATTCTACTTCTTTAACGGGCATATGCGATATAATAATAAACGTTTTATCTGTTAGTGTATTCAATAACTGCTCAGCTTTAGCCTTAGATGCCTGGTCCATTCCATTAAAAATTTCATCCAATAAAATAATATCCACATCCAACATTAAAGCACGCAACAACAATACCTTTTTTCGCTGCCCAGTCGATAAATTTCGACCATTTTCGTGCAGCATATAATTAAGTTTATCAGGTTGTTTGCTAATAAATTCGTAAAAATTAATAGCCTTAGCATACTTAACCAAACGTTGTAAATCAACAGCTTGCTCAAACGTTACGTTAAATAACAAGGTATTATTGAATATCAAATCGTCACTCGAAATTAAAGCCACCTTACGCTTAATAGATGCAGTTGCATACAATTCCATATCAACGCCATTAATTAAAATTTCGCCCTTATTAGGTGCATATAACAAACTCAAAATTTTGCATAAAGTTGATTTGCCACTGCCATTAGCGCCTTGTATCCAAATTTTATCGCCTTTATTTAAGTGCAGCGAAACATCCTTCAATACATAATTATCATCTATATAAGCAAAGGCTACCTTTTCCATTACCAGTTCACTAAAATCAAACTGTTCAATCTTATTTACTTTACCCATTGTAGCCGTACGCTGTTCGGGTTGTTTAATAGTATTGTCTGTGCCTTTATATACAGCTGTTTCCGTAAAATTAAAAAAGCGGTTTAAAATAACCTTGTGTTCTTGTAACGACAAGTTGGTTTCTAGTAAAGTTTTAAACGCAGAAAATATTTTACCTGATAAGGCAATATAGGTAATAATCATACCTAAAGTAATGGTATTAAATAGTATCATTTCGCGAGCAGTGAGTACAATAATTGCCAAGGTAGCACTGGTTACTACTAAGGTCGATATAACACTATTTAGCAAATCGAGGTACTTTGCCTTTGTTTGAATACTAATCAGCCCATCAATATTTGACCTAATTTCGCTGCTAGAATAGTGTTCTAAACGCAAAGATTTAATGACTTGTATTCCATCTATTTTTTCAATAAATTTAGAAAAAAATTGCGCTTTTTGAGCAAAACGTTTTTGTTCGAGTTCTTGAATTAAAGGGGTTAAAAAGTAAAATAAAGCTGCAAATGCTATCATTACCATAAACACAATAATAGATAGTTTCCAACTAATAAACATTAAAATGCTAATGGAAAAAAGGGCGATGATGGCATTGATAAAAATGCGTGAAAAGTAACGCAGAAAAAATGCCTTTAAGGCCATGGCATCGCTTAAACGTTCGGTAATATCACCACGCCTAAAGCTTTGCAAAAAGCGAATAGAATAGGTATTGAGTTTAGTATCAAACTGGTATAAAAAATAACGGTCTAATACATTGCCTAAATGAATAGTAATAAATTTTTTGTATACATAAAACACTAAATCACAAAGTGAAAAAATACCTACACCCACCGCAAATACAATTAAAGTATTTAGGTCATAGGCTGGTAATACATGGTCAATTAGTATTTGGTTAATAAAAACTGCTATATAGGTAATAAAGGCAGCAATGACGGTTGTTAAAACAAAAATTCCCCAAATGTCTTGTACGCCATGAATGCTTTTAATTAACCTAACATAAATGTTTTCTTGATCGTCTAACACTTCGCCACGAGTGCTAGCATTTTTCTGAATTGATAACCAAATGGGCGCACGTAGTTGTACCTTGTTTTTTTTGTGTTGTAAGCCTCTAAAGTGACTGGGTACGGAGGCTAAATCTTGGTTAAATATTAAATCTTTCAAAAAGGCATTGGCGGCTTCTTCAGTCTTAAAGCCATATTGTTCTTCAATGTAAGAAAAATAAGTGATTTTGTTAAAGGCATCCATCATCTCTTTTGGCGATAAACGATGGGGTAGTTTAATTGCACGTTTGGCTAATTCTTGCCCTACTACAATACTCACTTGCTCTGCCACTTCTACATAGGGTAAATAGCTAGAAGAAAAATAAGCTTGTTTCTTAAATTCTTGAACGGTTAATTTATAAGATTGGGTTTTTGCTGGGTCATAAACTAAAAATTTACCGTCTTGTAGGCCGTTTAAAATAATATAGTGTAAACCTCTTTTGCGTTTGACTGGTGTTATACATGGAAACAATGCTTTTAAGGCTGTTTCTTCTGTATTAATAGTGTTAACATCTAATAGTTTGTATTGGGTTGTAAAGCCATAATTATCAAAAAATTGTTGTATGCTTTTTAAGCTCGCACCGTCAGCGTTTAAAGGAATTTTATCGACAATTATTTCACGTGAAATATCGACGTTTAAAATATTACAAACCGTTTTTATTGCACTAATACCACAGTCGTTATGTTTGAGTTGTTGGTCAATAATAGGAGGCATATTTTACATACTTATTTACACATATACAAATAAAAATATGTATAATTATTGTTTATAATCCATAATTGTGTTCATGTAAAAAAATAATTCTTTATTTTTATTTACAAAGTAACAATAATATTTGTTGTTAAATATCGCATTACTTAAACAGCTTATGGCAATATGTGTAACCTGTAAAAACCATGCCATTTAATTTACACTAATATGACAAACGAATTAATTGCTACATTTTTTTGTAGTGGGGTACATCCAATTTGCGCGTTAGTTTTTTATATTTTGGGCGTTACCCCCACACTGCTTAACTGCAAAAATAGTGAGCTATTTTTGCAGTTAAGCAGTGTGGGGGTCGGGCTTTGCGGGGCTCCGCGTTCGCTTCGGTGCTACGTTCCACTGCGCACAGCTCCTATCGTCGCTCCCCTCCAATCCCTAACGCAGTCTTCCTAACAAATAAGTGTACTTTCTAACTAGCAATTTGTGCCTACGTGAATACTTCGCGTTTGAAACTCAAACTAATTTTGAAATAGTGGGCTAAAAAACCAAACGAGCTATGTTAGCTGGTTGTTTTTCTGCTAAAAGTGCCAAAAATGGCTTTTTGATAAGCAAAGTGTGCATAATCCTTAAAAAAAGTGATTTTTAGGCATTATATCTTTGTTTTAACCCTAAAAAAATTTGTCTATTTTGCTAGTTTTATGTATCTTTGAGACATGTCCATGAAGAGGAAACAAGCACTGCTGAGGAGCAACTTGCCAGCAATAATGGATATGACATATACGAACGTATTTAAGCAAAAGTCTTTCTCAAGCTGATATTTCGCGTTTTAAGCTACTTTAATTTTTTGTGGGTAAAGTTATCAAAAAGCTAAAAAAGTGCAACCATGCCCGTTTTAGGGGCATTTTAGGGCATTTTTATAGTATTTGCCTATTTATATCCCGTTTTTTGATTATAATTATTCAAATATCACATAACAACTAAATAATTTGGAGGGTTATCGTCATTAGTAGTATTTACTGAAATGTATACTTTCGGCATGTCTGAAATGGCTCAAAAACCTTCGGGGGTTTGGGGGCGGATAGCCCCCAAGTCAATTAGTTTGTGAGCGATAGCGAATGCCATTTTAGGGGAAAATTGTTTTTTGATTTGATAATACGGCTTTTTTGAGAGGATTTGGCTTTTTTCTGCTAGTTACTTCAGCTTTTAAAAAGGCCAAAAACGGGCTCTTTTTTGGCAATCAGATTATTTTTTTTCAGATTTGAAGTTGTTGTTGTTTTACTTGTTTAGCTTGTTTACCTTGTTTAAGGGCTTATAACAAACGCTATATCAATAAGTTACAAGGCTAAAAAAGGACATCGACTGTAATAAACAGGACATCGACTGTAATAAACAGGACATCGACTGTAATAAACGAGACATCGACTGCAACTAAACAAGACATCGACTGTTAACATTATGTAACCATTAGTAGTGTAACGTATATCATACTATTACAAATAAAAAATAAAAACTATTTGTTTTTAACACGTTTTTTACAAAGCTTGCACACAGAAAACTAAAAAACAATCGGCTTTACAAAAAATTGTTTTTATACTGAAAAATTTAAATAGAGACATCTACTGCAAATGCAATAATGTAAATGAAAAAAAAAATTTGTATTAATCCTTTTATGTAGTATATTTGCCTAAACGTTAATTTAAATTTTTCTTTTTATGTTAGAAAAAATATCAATAGTGAAAGCCAATAGTCTCATTGAAACGAGCTATAACTTGGGTAAACGGGAGTTATTGTGGATTTTAATGCAACTTGGTGAAATTAATACTGATCCTGAAAATATGGACGACGAACTCCCTCGTTTTAAAATGTCAGGTAGTGAAATTATGCGACGTATCAACTTTGATGGTAAACGAAGAATTGCTGATACTACTGAAGTAGTTGATATCATGAAAAATCTAAATAACAATCCCATTACTTGGGAAACAGATAAAAAAATGGGCTTCGTTTCATGGATAGCTTACATGGAATACGATAAGGACAAAGATGAGTACGAATGGGAAATCCCAAGACAGCTAAAGCCTTTTCTATTGCAACTAAAAAAAAACTTCACACAATATACGCTCAACAATATCATTCGCTTGAAAAGCGCACATGCTATTAACTTGTATGAAGTTTTAAAGCGCTATCAGTTTAAAAAGTCTTTTATCGTAAAGGTAGATAGACTAAAGTTTTGGCTGGGTTTAGAGGGTAGCTATAAGGCTTGGCAAGATTTCAAGGTTAGGGTATTATTACCGTGTCAAAAGCAAATTAACACCTTCACCGATATTCATGTGAAATATACTATGCTTAAAACTGGTCGGCGTGTAACTTCGCTTAGATTTACCATAACTAAAAATCCGAAATATGTGCATATTTTGCAAAAACAGCAAATACCACACTTACCTACACCTATCGAACCAAAAACGGAAGCGGCGAAAAAATTGCGTCAGAAGTTAAAGGCTTTTGCGTTGAGTGAAGCCAATATACAACGTATCAACCAACACTATTCAGAAAAACAAATTTGGGATGCTATTCGATATACTGATAGGGCAACGAAAGTGAGAAATAAGGCCGGTTATTTACTCAAACATTTAGAAGAACGTTGGATGAGTGCTGAAGAGATAGAGGCGCAACAAAAGAAACAGCGCAAACAAGCATTGGCTAAACAAAAACGACTTATCGCACAGCTAACTAACGATCTTAAGGCTTTACAAAGCAAAAAATTTGCCGATAAACAGGTAATTTATGAAAAGCTTTGTGCTAACAAACAAACGTTGTACAAGGCATATAACTTGGTTAAAAATAGCGTTATGGCGGTTATTCTACAGGGTAAAGGTCCCGAGGCTTGCCTGAAAGATAACTTTGCTAGAAGTGCTATCTATGGACAGTTGGAAAAAATATTCCCTAAAAAGTTTGCACATATCGATACTTCTTACGAAAAAAGAATAACAGCCATGGAACAACAAATTGCTCATTATAAAGGACAAAAATATGAATATTTTTTAACATAAATTTATTTTCAACCTATAGTTAATAGGCACTTAAATAAAAACATGCTTCTGCCTGATTATACTTAATTAAAGGGGGATAAGCGTTTATGTCAAGGTAAGGATATTGTGCAATGGGAATGTTGTAATGGTAAAATGGATAACTGCACAAGCTAATTATAGTTTTAAGCCACCGATATTTGTCATAATTGTTTTGTTCTATACTTCTAAGCCAATTTTTCCATAAAGGGTATTTATCTGGAACAGTCGATGTTTGTACGGTTTGTTCCACAAATGTATACATGTTTGTTTGTTTAAGTAGGTACCGACTAACATGTTGCATCACAGCGGCTTCACTGGCGTTTTCTGGTAATGTTATCGTTTTGTGTAAGTAGGTTCGCCAAAATAAAGTAGCAATGGCTGGCGCAGCTTTAGTACTGCCTTTGGCATAGCGCATTTGCTGGGGGGCTTGTATGTGTTGTGCATGGGCCAGACTAGTAAAACAACTTATTTTTTTGAAGGTACTAAATATTTTTACTGCTTTTGCAACGGCATCAGGCAAATAATGGGCTGAGCTAGGCAAAATACTAACTATTTGCCCTTTACAGGTGTTTAATGCTTCAAGTAAGCCCACAACCAAACCGCCTTCTGGACGAATAAGGCGAATGTGTGATTTGTTTTTAAGGCTTTTTTCGTGTAAGGTGCATCCTGTGGGGTCTATGATGATGTGTTCAATATTAGGGTAATCTTGTACACTCACCGATTGTAAACTGCGCAAACTCATAGCGTCTAATACTGATACACAGCTAATTATGCTCACAGTCGCTTGTGTTTGTAAGCTTTCAAAAACACTGCCTGCAATAGACTGAATGGGATAGTAGTGTTTGTACAGGGGCGTATTTGCGCTGTCTACGTTTTGGGTTGCGGATAGAAAAATATCTTTACCAGCAACGTTATACAACACATTGGCAATATTTGGCAACATTTTAAGTCCATAAGAGGCTAAATAATTACTGCTCTTTCGAGTGCTTAGTATATAGGGGGTTTTAACATGTTGCAAACATTTGGTACCATACAGGTCATTGGTAAAATCATAGTGTTGTAGTCCTACAACGAGTGCTTGTAACGCACTAGCTTCTAGTTCAAAATAGGCATCGTAGCGGGCATAGGTATTAGCTAACTTTTTGAAAAGATATTTTTTACCTAATTGTTGTATAGGTACTTGATACAAGGCTTTAGTGCTAGCATTTGTTCCTGCATCGGCAAAATTAGTGCTTAGGGCATATCGCGGAAACACAAAATAACGTTGGGTGGCTATCAAATAATGAATAAAATGCTTTTTCCAAGACGAATTGGACCAGCTTTGTAAATAACCAGGAATAACTACTTCATTTTGCACTAAACTAGGGTTTGCCGAAAACCATGCAGCAAATAAACGCCATTGCTGGGCAGTCCACATTTGCCCCCACGATGAAGCTACTTGCATGAAATAGACATCACTGCCATCGTCAATGGGATAAAAGGGGAAAAAACCGTTTTCGCTAACGGCATAGTGATACAGAGAAATGCCAGCAATGGCTTCGTCAGATAGGTAAAAGTTAAGGGCTTCACAAGCATAGGTGTAATAGTGTTTCGAGACTAACAAGTCGTCTTCTAACACAATAACGGCCTCATAGGTTTCGCTTAATGCACCACAGGCTAAAATGTGTGCTTTCAAACCTAAATGTGCAGCATGTGCTATCACCAATTTCTCGCCATAATCCCACACAAAATCTTCTGCGGCTTCATATACTGCCCTTGTTTCACTATAGTCAATGCTAATAATCAAACGAATATTTTTGTCGGGATAGGCTGCATTGGCTAATGCACTTAACAAACGCATTAAACTATGGGGACGTTTATAAGCTGCCACAACAATGGTAGGGTACATAGCTAAATAGTTTTTGGTATTTAAAAAGCAATGTTAAGTAAATCTGCTAGAAATATAACTTTTTAAATGGCTATTTTTCTGCGATGTTTTTTCTGCCTTTACCTTTTGTCAATAATTTTTTTCTTTTGGGCGTTACCCCTACTGCCCAAACGGCAAAAAATAGAGGGCTATTTTTTACCGTTATGGGCAGTAGGGGTCGGGCTTTGCGGGGCTCCGCGTTCGCTTCGGTGCTACGCTCCACTGCGCACAGCTCCTTGCGTCGCTCCCCTCCAATCCCTAACGCGGTCGTCCTAACAAATAGGCATATTTCCAAACCTTATTCGCCACATTCCATAGCAAAATGTCTTCTATTCACACAATAAAATACCAGCCCCCTTTAAGCCGATTACAAAGCGTAATTAACAACAACAAAAACGCTCGTTTTATCAGGCAAAAAAACACTAACAAAAACATCCCTAGTAAAGTTACATTTTAGCTTGTCATTTCAAGCCCAAAAAACTTGTTTATTCCCCCCTTTTTTTCTTATCTGTAATGTAAATCACCTCCTTAAAACATAAACGAACACTGCTGAGGAGCAACTCGCCAACAATAAAGGATGCGGCATATACGAACGTATATCTTCAATTAACTTTCCAAAAGTTTATATTTTGCGTTTTACAGCACTTAAATTATTTTTTGGCACCTCGTACACCAAAAAGACATTAAAACGCACACAAGCCCGTTTTAGAGGCATTATAGGGAATTTTTTGCTCATTCATTATTTTAGATTATTTATATCCAATCTGCATTTGTTATTTAGCTGCTTTTTTAAATATCTCATAACAATATAAATTTTAGGGCGATTCTTGTAATCTATGTTCCGCCTCCTGCACCATACTTTCGGCATGCCTAATATGACTTGTAAACTTTTTGGGGTACTTTATCGCTAAATCAAGTATTTTTTTTAGGGCCAAATTATAGAGTTAAAGCCATTTTTAACACATGGCTAAAAAAACAACTTTGCCTCAAATAATCCAGAAAATATAACTATTTCTGTTAAAGTATTTAATAAGCTTGTGGGTAATAATACACAAAAATGAATAACAACATATGGCAAAGCTAAAGTAATAGTCAAAACCTGAATAATCATCTAATCAAAATAATGCAAAAAAACAAATAGCTTCAAAATGGAGCCAAAAGCCGCTAAACGCTACCAAGTATACTAAGCTAATTTGATAAACTAGGATATGACAAAATTATAAATAACTACAGTAATATACAGATAACTATGTTTTTTTACGTAAAAAGCATAGTTATTTATTGTGTAAACACAGATTTTTGCTTATTATAAGTATAAAAATACCCATTTTTGGGTATTGCATTATACCACATAATAGTGTATATTTTTGAGTTTTATAAGCGGTATACAATGTTAAAAATTATTTGTAGCTTATATACTTCATTACACATAATAAATTTTAGTAGATGTCTAGCCCTAATAACTTTATTCGCATAGATAATAAAAACAATATTATTATTAGTGATATTAATAATAGCACCATTACTATTAATACCAATGATGCGAATGATATTTTGGCTAAAATACAGACCTTACACCAAAGTACTATAGATGCTTTATTGCAAGTTAGCAAAGCGCAAGAACATAAGCTTGGTGTATTGTTTAAAACGTTACTAAATGGGGTCGCCAAACAAAAAAATATTGTAAGTGGACAAATTAGCACACTTGGCCATGTACAAATAGGTGATAATAGTACCATAAATTACTACTACCAGATTAGTGCAGAAAAA
>Ga0194023_1000046_pt1 | contig 18537 bp, 10 predicted proteins | sample IW6Sep16_MG_FD_140348 | JGI IMG/M metagenome (GOLD analysis project Ga0194023, IMG submission 140348) | Freshwater microbial communities from the Broadkill River, Lewes, Delaware, United States - IW6Sep16_MG | ecosystem: Environmental > Aquatic > Freshwater > River | place: USA: Delaware...
AGCAAGCTTTGCCTTCTGTTAGAACTGTATTGTTAAAAGGATATAGCAGTAAAGGCTTTATTTTTTATAGCAATTACCTGAGCAGAAAAGGTAAAGAACTTGCCGAAAACCCCAATATTGCCTTATTGTTTTTTTGGGATGTATTACAACAGCAAATTCGTATAGAAGGTACCGTACAACGTTTAAGCAGCCAAGATTCAGATGCCTACTTTTATAGCCGTCCATTGGCTAGTCAGATTAGCGCTGCAGTTTCTCCCCAAAGCGAAAGGGTAGAATCAAGAGCGCAGTTGGAAAAAGCAGTGGCCGATTTACAAGCACAAGCAACTGCCGTACAGCGTCCTGCTCATTGGGGAGGATACTTAGTTAAACCACACACCTTTGAGTTTTGGCAAGGTAGAAGTAATAGGCTACACGACCGTATTAGTTATACTTTACAACACGACAATAGCTGGAAAATTGGACGTTTAGCTCCTTAATTAGGCTTGCATACACTATTTTAGCCTTAACATTCTGTATCTTTGCCTTTATTAGCTAATACCAGTAAAACCCCTTGTCTTATGCAACGTTCTTTTTTGTTAATTGCTTGCCTATGCGCAATGTTTGCGGTAGTAATTGGTGTTTTTGGCGCACATGGCTTAAAACCGCATTTGAGTGCCACGCAACTCCATACCTATGAAATTGGTATTCGCTACCAATTTTACCATGCTTTTGCTATTATTGCAAGCATGTGGTTGGCCGACAAATTTTCGGGTGATTTGACAACTTATGCGGCTGGGGCTTTTACCTTAGGTATTGTTTTGTTTTCTGGTTCTTTATACCTCCTCTCTACACGTGAACTTATTGGTTTAAGCAGTTACAAGTGGCTTGGGCCGCTTACACCAATTGGGGGACTGTGTTTTATAGTGGGTTGGTTATTATTGTGTCTAAGTATTTGGCGCAATGCTTAACAGGCTTATAACAAAGTTGAATGATAACCTAATAAAGTATTATTGCTAGCTAAAAATTGCGTAATGTAATCTTTGGCCAGTAAACAAGCATCTAGTAGTTGATGGCCGTTGGCAATGTTAGCCGCTAAGGCTGCCGATAATACACAACCTGACCCGTGTTTAGGATGTACGGCCGTGGTGCTAGGTAATAGCTGATGCATCGTTTGATGACTTGTGTATAGGGTGTCGCGTCCAATATTATTGCCTACACGATGCCCACCTTTTAGATACACATGACAGTATTTACTAAGCCTTCTAGCTCCATCTTCGGGTTTTTGAGTGGGGTATAAACGCTGAATTTCCTCCCAATTGGGTGTAACAAGATACAGTTTAGCGGCTATGCGCTCAAAATCTGCTTGAGCAATGTTATTGTGGAAGTTAAAACCTGCACTAGCCTTAAAAATAGGGTCTACAATAATTCTAATGTGCGGTTTTTGTGCCTGTAAAAAATCTACGATTTGCTCAAGCATGTGTACACTTTCTACTAAACCAATTTTTGCTACCACAATGTTAAAACGCGAAAATTGTAAGCGAGCTTGTGTTTGAATAGCAGCTAAACTCAACCAATCAAGCTTATCAAAATGGGTATCGTTTTGATAAGTAATGGCTGTACAAACACCTAAACCATAACTTTTGTGCTGTTCAAAGGTTTTAATGTCGGCTAATACCCCTGCTCCTGCACTAGGGTCAAATCCAGCAAAGCTTATACAGTATGGACGTGCTGTTGACATGTAATGAATGATATTTTTAATAATTATTGGGCATGTTGTTTAATTCATATACATGCCTTATTTGAACAATAGGTATGCAGTCTACTTCGCCTTTATCACCTCATATTGTGTTTAGTGTAGTAAACGACCTTAACTACGACCAACGTATGCAACGTATTTGCAATAGTCTTGTAGAAGCGGGGTATCGGGTTACTTTAATTGGACGTGAACTGGCACACTCTAAACCACTTAAAAATGCAACGTTTAACCAAAAGCGTTTTAAATTGTGGTTTACTAAGGGCAAATTATTTTATATTGAGTATAACTTGCGCTTGTTGTGGCACTTTTTGTGGAATAAATACGATATTTTTGGTGGTATTGACCTTGATACATTGTCGGCTCATTTTTTGGCGGCTCGCCTAAAAGGACAGGTGCATACTTACGATGCACATGAATATTTTGCAGAGTTGCCTGAAGTTGTACACCGACCTTTTGTACGTTGGGTGTGGAAATCTGTTGAGCGATATATTGTTCCACGTACGCGTTATGCATATACTATTAACCAATCGTATGCCAATTTATTTAAACATGAGTATGGTGTTGATTTTGAAATTGTGCGAAATGCTACTGTTTTACGTCCTTTGCCTAGTATAACAAAAGATACTTGCTATATTTTATATCAAGGAGCGGTAAATGTGGGGCGTGGTGTAGAGGAAATGATTTGTGCCATGCCTTATATTGATAAAAAATGTAAGTTATACATTTGTGGTAAAGGTGATGTTTTTGAAGATTGTGTGCAGCTTGTAGAACAATTAAATTTAACAGACCGGGTAGTATTTTGGGGATTTGTAGAGCCTGCTAAACTACGCCAATTTACATTAAAGGCTACCATAGGTTTTACCTTTTTTACCAATGATGGCATGAGTTATTACGCTTCATTGGCTAATCGTTTTTTTGATTATTTTCATAACGGAATACCACAGCTTTGTGTAAATTTTCCAGAGTATGCGCGCATTAATAAACAGCACAATATTGCTTTAATGCTCGATAATTTGCAGCCACAAACTATTGCGCAAGCGGCTAATAAATTGTTGCAACAACCTGATTTATATACACAAATGCAACAAAACTGTCTTACGGCGCGAAAAACTATTAATTGGCAAGCAGAGGCTAAAAAGTTAGTAGCAATTTACCAAAACATTATGCCTGCTACTACAGTTTCGTAACAATTTATAAACATGATAGAGCGGCTATTTTATCTTTATTTAATTGTGCAACCAGCGCAGGTAAATTAGCAAATTTATGTTCGGCGCGAAGGTATTGAACGAGGGTAATTTTTATACGCTCGCCATAAATGTTGCGGTCAAAATTAAACATATTCACTTCAATAGTTTTGCCTAAGCCCGAAACAGTAGGACGAACGCCTATGTTTAACATCCCTTTATATACTTGCTTATCAAGGTGTACGGTAACGGCGTATACGCCATTTGCTGGCACTAATTTACTGCTATCGTTAAGCAGTATATTGGCTGTTGGAAAACCTATTTTTTTGCCTAATTGTTGCCCTTTTACTACCACACCGTGTAAGTGATACTTATGCCCTAACCACCTACTTGCTGCGGCTACTTTTCCCGCTTGCAAGGCATTCCGAATTTTTGTAGAACTAATGGCTATGTCTTCTACTTGTTGCTTCGATATTTCTTCTACAGCGAAACCGTATTTGGTACCCATTTGGCTTAACAGGGTTAAATTTCCTGCGCGATTCTTACCAAATTTGTGGTTGTAGCCAATTACAATTTTACTGGGTGCAAAGTTTTTAACTAAAAAATCGCTTACATAAGCTGTTGGACTTTGTTGCGAGAAATCGCGGGTAAAGGGTACTACTACCACGTTATTAATGCCGTATTGTTGTAATAACTCAAATTTTTCTTCTAAGGGCGATAGTAATTGTATGCTATAATTGCTGTGTACAATGGTGCGCGGATGTGGGTGAAATGTTAATAAAATGCTCTCGCCGCCTACTTCTTGCGCAAGCGTATTTACGCTGTTAATAATGTGCTGATGGCCTACGTGTACCCCGTCGAAAGTACCAATGGTTAATACTGCTTTATTAAAACGAGGCAAGTTGTGCAAGTTTCTGAAAATACGCATAAGAATGGCTATAAATGGTATGACTAAATAATGTGCAATACTAGTTAAAAAATGATAGTAGCACAACAATTTATGCACACATTTCTATAAATACTTGCTCCAATTGTTGTTGTATAGCTTTTGTAGTTGTACTATTATAGTATTTTTCTTTTTGATTTGGGCGTTACCCCCCTTGCCCTTTGGGACTGCGGGGGGTCGGGCTTTGCGGGGCTCCGCGTTCGCTTCGGTGCTGCGCTCCACTGCGCACGGCTCGATTCCTCGCCCCCCTCCAATCCCTAACGCGGGTAAACCTTTGCTCACGTATTGGGTATACTGGCGTAGCTTTAACAGTTGTCATAGCCTCCTCTCCCAGCCTATTTTTTGCCCATTGATGCTTGAGGCATGTATATTTGTTTGTATAAAAACATAGTAGCGGGCAATAACCTAACATAAGAACGACGCGTTAGGGATTGGAGCTATGCGACGCAAGGAGCAGTGCGCAGTGGAGCGCAGCACCGAAGCGAGAGCGTAGTAGCGCAAAGCCCGACCCCCACAAGACATAACCGTGAAAAATTTTTAATTTTTTGCGGTTTGGCTTGTGGGGGGAACGCCCAAATAAAAACAAAAAATCTTTACAACATCTTAGTGTATATTTTGTTTATTTTTGTATGCTTGTTTACACAAACATATAAAATAGGTGTTGCACAATACTGCCGCTTAAAAGATTACTTTTATTATACTATACCGAATTAGTTAATTGACCCCACTTAATGTATGAATATATGAAACAATCTTATCTCCTAATTGTAGTGTTAGTAGCCTTATTGTGTAACAGTTATTACTTGTCTGCGTTTCACATTGTAGGCGGAGAAATGACTTATGAATGCTTGGGAGGCACTAACTACCGTATTACCTTAACCGTTTACCGCGATTGCCTGGGAGGCGGTGCCGAGTTTGATGACCCTGCTTACATATTTATTTTTACACAATCTGGTACTTTAGTTAACCAGCTAAATATAAGTTTTTCGGAGGCTAATGATATTGACCCGCCTACTAATATTTGTGTAACTACTTTGCCCGATGTGTGTGTAGAACAAACAACCTATAGCATATTGTTGAGTTTGCCCTCTGTACCAGGTGGCTACGAGTTGGTTTACCAACGTTATAGTCGTAATTCTACTATCGTAAATATTGTGGCTCCTGATGAAACGGGTTCTACTTATAGTACTAGCATCCCTTCGAGTGATGTGAGTGTTTGTAATACTTCGCCAGTATTTAATACCTTTCCGCCTACCGTAATTTGTGCTAATACGCCCATGGCTATTAGTCAGGCGGCTAGCGATGCGGATGGGGACTCTTTGGTGTATGAATTTTGTGACCCACTAATTGGTGGTACTGGCACTTGTTTTCAGCCCGGTAACCCTGACCCAGCCTATTGCTTTCCACCAGGTGCCCCAGCTTCTTCGCCGCCGCATGCATCGGTAACGTGGGGTACTGACTATAGTGCTGACTATCCCATGGATGCTTCGCCGGCTTTAAGTATTGACCCGCAAACGGGATTAATTACGGGTACGCCAACTGCTGTTGGACAGTATGTGGTGGCTATTTGTGTTAGTGAATACCGTAATGGAGAATTTATTAGCTATATTCGTCGTGACTTTCAGTTTAATGTAACGCCTTGTCAAGCGGTTACGGCTTCGGTGCAGGCTGATGAGGTGCTGCCTACGGGTGAGTATATAATTACGGATTGTAATGATGATTTTACGGTTAATTTTATAAATACTACTATTGGGGCTAATAGCTATTATTGGGATTTTGGCGACACCACTACTCCTGATGATTTTTCAATGCTCGAAAATCCTAGTTATGCTTACCCAGATTCGGGGCAGTATGTGGTAACGTTAATTGGTTATGTGAGTGATATTGCTTGTACAGATACCGCTACCATTTTGCTCAACTTGTATCCTACACTAAATAATGACTTTAACTACAGCATAGATTGCGCTGATGTACCTGTGCAATTTACAGATATTAGTACTACTACTTATGGTAATATTGATAGTTGGTTGTGGGCTTTTAATGATGGTAATTTTAGTGATGAACAAAACCCAGCACACACTTACGAAATGGGAGGTGATTATTTGGTTACATTAAGTACAAGCACCGACTTAGGTTGCGAGGCTACACTCAATCAAAATATATGGGTAGAACCCTTTCCCGTTGCCGACTTTGAAACTACCTTGCGTTGTCCGCAGTTGCCTATTGTGTTTAATGACTTATCCACTATTTTACAAGGTAGTGAAACACCTACTATTACAGCATGGGAATGGAATTTTGGAGACCCCAATGCTAGTCCAGCTGAAAATACTAGTACCATACAAAATCCTGAACATACCTATTTTGTACCCGGCGATTACACGGCTACCTTAGAAGTAACGGCTAGTAATGGCTGTTCTGATGTATTTGTGCTAGATTTCACTATTTTCCCCGAATTTATAGCTACTGCTACTGGAGGTACTGAAATTTGTGCCGGACAAAGTGCTACTTTAAGTGCTTCGGATGAATTTGATTGGTTTACTTATACTTGGTCGCCGAGTGAATTTATGAATGATAGTAGCGCACAAAGTCCTGTTGTAACGCCTTTAGTAAGTACAACCTACACGGTAACTATTGCCGACCCTAATGGTTGCTACGAAACGGCTACTACTACGGTTATTGTTAACCCCTTGCCCGGCGTAAATGTAGATGATGATACTACTTTGTGTTATGGCGAATCGTATACGATTAATGCGACTTGGGATGCTGATGTGGTAAGTTTTGAGTGGACTGGGCCAGGTTTGAGTAATACTACCGATGCTAGCATAGTGGTATCGCCTACCGAAACAACTACTTATTACCTAAGTGTAATTGATGATAGAGCTTGCGAAAATACCGACTCGATAACGGTAACGGTGTTACAACCTATTACGGCCCAGGCAGCGGGTAGTGCAGAGTTTTGTGCAGGGGAATCGGTGCAGTTGTTGGCTGCTGGGGGCGATTATTATGAGTGGACTCCTAACACGGGTTTGAGTAATCCAAATATTCCTGACCCCATTGCTAATCCTACCCAAACTACCGAATATGTGGTATTGGTATATAACGATTGTTATGATGGCACGGCATCATCGGTGTTTGCAGATACTGACACGGTTACCGTTTTCGTGAATCCGTTGCCTGTGGTAGAGGCTGGTCCTGATATTAGCATTAATGTGGGCGAAATTGGGGTATTAATGGGCGAAAGTACGGGTACGGGTATGTTAAATAATACTTGGACACCTAATAATGCCAGTATCAGTGATGTTTTGTCTTTAAATCCTGAGGTAAGTCCTTTGGCTAGTACAACTTATTATTTGAGTACCACAGATGACAAGGGTTGCATTAACAGCGACTCGGTACGTGTGGAGGTAACTAATATTTTTGATGTGTTAATTCCCAATGCATTTTCGCCAAATAATGATGGGGTAAATGATTTGTTTCGTATTATTCGCACGCGTGGTTTGCGCGACTTTGTGGCTTTTAGGGTGTTTAATCGTTGGGGCAATATGGTATTTGAAAGCAGCGATTTTGAAGGCGAATGGGATGGCACACACAAGGGACAAGCGTTAGAAATGGGGGTATATGTATACTATATTGCCGCCACTACCTACCTCGATGAACCTTTTGTACATAAAGGAAATATTACATTGATTAAGTAATACATGCTTTTGTATTATTTTTATTTGGGCGTTACCCCCTTGCCCCCAAACGGCAAAAACATAACTGTTTTTTCCGTTATGGGAGCAAGGGGGTCGGGCTTTGCGGGGCTACGCATTCGCTTCGGTGCTGCGCTTCACTGCGCACAGCTCCTTGCGTCGCTCCCCTACAATCCCTAACGCGGGGCTACCGATGGCACGTTTTTTTGTTTATTGTACATTACCTACAATTGTGAAGAAAAGTACTGCAAACACTTATTGTTTATACAAAGTATTGGACAAACAGCTATAAGCAGGACGACCGCGTTAGGGATTGGAGCCAGGCGACGCAAGGAGCCGTGCGCAGTGGAACGAAGCACCGAGTGGCGCAAAGCCCGACCCCCACTGCCCATAACTGTAAAAAATAGCCCCCTATTTTTTGCAGTTTGGGCAGTGGGGGGAACGCCCAAATAAAAAAGAAACAACAGTATACCATACAAAAAAACACTTGCTAACTATATAACAATAGCCCCACCTAATACAAGATTAAGCGGGGCTATAAACAATAATCAGTTAGTTAAGTACCCTGTTTAATACCTAATGGCCCAAACGCCAATTACACTAGCATTAGGCAAGTATGCGTTAAAATCGGCAGTAGTTACATGCCCATCAAGCGTACAATCTCCATCTATATACTGGTTAATTTGCGCCGCTTGACCCACGTAAAAATTAAAATCAGCTACACTAATAATACCATCACTATTAAAATCGCCAGCCCTACAAGCATAGGTATTTGGATTTACCAAAGTTACTTGGCTAGCCCCACCAGCCACGCGTGCTACATTAGTAAAATCGTACACAATAGGGTTAGGCAAATTAAAATAGCTGCTAGAAATAATAGCCAGGTGATTGCGCATTTTTACCGATAAATAATGACTAGTATTTGTATTAATACTATAAAACTTCACTCCAGTTACTCCAGTTACATCCATTAAAGAGCCATCAGACAATAACAAGGCTGCCCGTTGCTCTTCAATAAGCGTATTATCGCCTACACTACGAATTTCTACCAGCACCCAATCTACAATATTAGGCGCTAAAGCAGCAAAATCATCTACCGACTCGTTGCCTGTGTAGTTCCATGGTGCAGTGTTAAACGGCTGTGCATTTGGCAGTAAACCATTATCTTGCAAGCCCGTATGCATGCTAGCAGTACCCACATCATAAGCCCCTTCGAGCCACAATTTAGCCTGTGCAATTACGTGTGGAGCTTCGGTAATACTCAAGTTAATAGCCACTACATTGGTATTTAAACAATTGCTAGCTGCATTCACAGCCTCTACATAATACGTATACGAACCTATAGCCGATACACTTGGCGTATAACTTGTTCCAGTAGCCAATACAGCACCTCCACTTGGCGCATCGTACCAGTTATACCCTACCGTACCCCCTTCATCTTGCACGCTAAATGTAGGTGTAGTATTTCCGTAGTTAATATTGTAACTCGTAGCCATTGGTACGGGCGTATTAGGCACTGCGTTAATTTGCAAGCTCATGTTTAATTCTGTATCATTTACACAATTTGTTGTCGCATGAATAGCTCGTACTAGGTAATCGTATGTTCCTATACCCAGTGCAGCAGGTGTATAATCTGTTCCAGTAAACACCAGCGCATTTGTTGTTGCATTATACCATTCATACACCACACCTACCTCCGCATTCACCGATAAAGTAGGTAACACCTCATCTTCGCAAATGCTATACATATTAGTGGTGGTAGTAGGCGGAGGTGCTACCGCATTTACCTGTATATTAACAGGTGTACGTACAATGCTTTCGCAACCAAACGCATTAACAACAGCCCCCACATAATACGTATACGAAGCTGTAACACTATTATCAATAGGCGGATTATATGTTATGCCTGTGCTAATAGGCGTAGTATCGGTTTCATTTGCATACCAATTGTAAGTATATACACTACTAGTATTGTTAATTGTAAAAGTAGGTATAGGTTCGTTGGCACAAATACTACTATTACTAGGGCTAACCGTAGGTGAAAATGGTGCGGGGTAAATTGTAACGGTAATAGCCTCACGATTATAACTTACACAACTCGTTGTTGCATCTTGCACATCCACATAATAAGTATAAGTACCTGGTGCCGCATCAGTCGCCATAAATGTAGTACCCGTAGCTAAGGCCACATTAGCCGTTGGATTATCGTACCAATTATACGTATAATTAGCACCAGCATCTTGTACCATTAAATCAATACCATTTGTTCCTTCACAAACTTCAACATTACTATTAACAGGTACTGCATCAGGTGCAGCAGGGTTCATTGTAACACTTAACCATTCGCGACTTGGTGTAGCACAACCATTAAAAGTATTAATAGCCTCTACATAATAATCGTAAGTACCTGTGGTAGTAATATTAGGCGTATAAGTAGCCCCCGTATGTAGCAAATTACCCCCTGTAGGCGCATCATACCAATAATACTCAAAAGGACTACCCAAATCCTCAACACTAAGCGTTGGAATAGTGGCACTTTCACAAATTTGCCCAGTCCCCTGTGGGTTATTGATACTTGGCGGCAATTCAATTAAAATATCAATAGCGCGCAACCACGTACACCCTGTGGTATTATCGGTAAGATTAACATAAAAGGTATTATTGCCAAGCGGCAAGCTACTAGCAGGCGTAAAAGTATTGCTATTCGCATCAAAAGTACCCGCTATTGTAGTTTGAGTATCATCAATATACCAGTTATTAATTGTATACACACCATGGTCATCGCTAAGTGCTGGGCTAATAATTTGCCCTTCACAAAAACGCACTGGCGCTACTACTATAGTAGGTACAATATCAGCATTATTAAGCACCGTTGTTGTAGAAGCAGTAAAATCCCCATTAGATTCGATAAGCCCATTATTCACAAAATCAGAGCGATTGCTGTGTGCCCCCACATAATCGGCAATGATAAGTCCGTTATTAGTTAGCGGAGTATTATAATAGTTTTTGATGCGGCCATTAGTACTAATAAGCGCGCAAGTACTATTGGTAAACATAAAAGGCTCATTAGCATGATTAGTATTATACAGTGCTTCAAAACCATTGTCGTATAAATAAATTTCGCCATTATTGGTAAAGCTTAAGGTATCTAAATAATTAACATTTTCTATACCTTCACGTCCTGTTTGGTTACTCTTGATAACCCCATCATTCACCACGACAAATGTTCCGCCAAAGCCCGCATTTTTCACCCCTTCATGTGCGGTATTTGCAATATCAATTAATCCGCTATTAGTAAAGTTAGTTTGTACAGCAAATATATCATTCGTACTAATACTCAACGTTTGCATACCTTCAGCCGCGCTTCCATCAATAGCTATTACGCCCGTATTATCAAGGTTAAACCAGCCATTGTAGTTATAGTTGTATATAGGTTTTGCATTCATGTTATTCGCACTAATAGTACCCGCATTCGTAAAATCGAAAGTAGGAGCTGGATAACCAGAAGAGTTAGAATACAAATCATTATACAAACCAATATCATTCAAACCCTCAAACTGAATTGTACCATTATTGGCAAAGCTGAAGTTTCTGGCCCTGTAAGTATAATTGTAAATACCCACTGTATTGTTATTACTCACATTAATAGCCCCATCATTAACTAACATAAAACTATTTACCTGTGCAGGGTCGTTGCGTTCAATACGGTTATACATGGCATACAAACCAGCATTTTGTAAATTAATAGCTCCATCAGCCTGATTATGAAAGTTGACCGCTGTATTATTTCGATAAGCCAAGCTGTATAAACCATATTCGGTAGTATTAGAAATATTGACTGTTGCATTATTATTAAACACAATAGCAGACTGCCCCGAAGCATGGGGGTCGGAAAGGTTGTAAATACCACTTTCTGTAGTTTGGTCAATGGTAAGTGTTCCCCCTGTTAAATCAACATTAATAGCTACATTATACGCTCCATTAGGACGAGAATAGTTAAACATTCCTTCTCTGTTAGTTCTGGCAATACTAATGTCTCCACTGCTAGTAAAGTTAATTACATCACCCTTATTCGTATAATTTTGGATACCCTCTTCCCGTGTACTATCAATACCAATAGTACCTGTATTTACAAAATTTAACACGTTATCGGCATACGTTAACGTATCGCTATTGGTAGTATAATTTTGGATACCCTTTTTATCTGTTTCAAAAATGCTAAGCGCACCATTATTAATAAAACTAAGGTTATCGCCCCTATTTAAGTTATTAAATAAGCCCACATAAGCCGTAGAATCAATAGTGAGTAAACCATCATTAATAAAGGTAAGCGCTGCCGAAAAACCAGCTTGGTCTTCCAAACAATAATTTTCTATACCATCTTCACCAACATTAGCAATATTAATAGTTGCACCTGTACTATTAGTTACATTTACTGTGCCGCGCTGGGCATAATTTTGAAAGCCTTCGTAAGCAGTGGTATTAATACTTATAGTACCATTATTTACACAATTTACTTCCGCATTTATGGTACTTGTAACCTGTTTAGCCTGATTATAAAACCCTTCACTATTACTATTATCAATGGTAAATGTGCCATTATTAGTGAAATTTAGCAGCGCTTCGTCATTGTCAGCATAGTTAAATACCCCCTGCCAATTCGTATTATCAATATCAATTGTACCATGATTGGTAACAGTTAAAGTGTCTTTCCATGTGTAATTATACATACCTCTTTCACCAGTATTTAATACAGTAATATCACCAAAATTGTCAAACTGTCCGGTAACAGGGTAAGCTACATCATCGTAGTGTATATAGTGGTATAAACCTACATAGCCCACATCATTAATGTTAATAGCAGCATGATTTTCTGCTACCCCAGTACCATTTTGATAATTGAAAATTAATCCGTGTTCTACACTATTGCTAATATTTAGTGTACCATAATTCCACCAGTTTAGTTCAGTTTCAAAAGTATCATCTTCCTGACGCATTAAGTTATAAAAACCTGCCTCATCATCTGTATCATCTAAAGTAATTTGGGCATTAGCACTATTAGTAAAATTAATTACCCCATCACGAGCGTATTGATACCAACAAGCATCTACACAATTTGTGATGTTCATGGTGCTATTATTGACAAAATTTAACAAACCAGCAATGCCGTTGGCGTTATTGGTAATATTGTAAAATCCTCTGTTAGCAATGTCACTTATCATAATAGGAGCATTATTAGTAAAATCAATAATACCATTAGCTGAATTTAAAATCCCTTCATTATTAGCCCCTGTAATTGTTAAGGCAGCGTTATTAACAAAGTTTAAATAAGCACCATCACTACTTACATTATTAACCCCCTTACTGCCAGGCGCGGTAATTTGCAAACCATTATTGTTATTAGTAAATGTTATCACTCCTTCAAACTCATCAGGATTATTTACCAATCCATGGTCAACAACATTAGTTATTACAATAGTACCATCATTTATTATAGTTGTTGTATCGCGTGCCGAATAGCTTTGCCAACCATCATCACCCACATTATCAATGGTAACGATACTATTGTTTTGCACATTAATTTTAGTGCTAAAAATTCCACCGTTACTCCTTGTATTTTCCAAGTAAATACCATCAGAAGCTATATTAGTAATGGTAATAGGCGCATTAACTTGTAAATTGAGTTCACCATTGGTATTAGCGAAATAGATACCATTTTGCGCACAATTATCAATATTAACAGCCGCATTATGCGTAATATCTATTAATCCCCCGTTGTTATTGCTCGAGTAAATACCTTGTCGGTTAATGGCATTAATATTGATTGGCGCATCATTCACATACATCACATGTCCCCCTAAATCGGCAGAATAGCGCAAGCCATCGCTAGACAATACATTGTTTATGGTTACTGTGCTGCTAGCATGGTCGGTATGAGCCAACGGTATGCGCTGCGAATAATGGAATATACCATGTGTATTAGCATCTGTAACCGCAATACTACCATAATTATCAAATAGTAAATAGCCTCCATCATTACCTGTACCATCGTGGCTTGCCAAGCTGTATAAACCACGTTCATGGGTATTATTAATAGCAATTGAACCATTATTTTCCCAAATTACTCGCCCACCATCAGCCAAATTATACATGCCGTGATACGTGGTGCTATCTATACTTATGCTACCATTATTAGTAAAATAAGTGTGTGCGGTAGTATCACCACTTTGGTAACAACGAGAACGTATATATAATCCACTACGATAATAAGTATTGAGGTAACCACTCGAATCAATAGTAATATTACCTTCGTTTAGTACTGTTAAGCTTGTATTATTATTGTTGGTATAAAAGTACATGCCCTCTCTACCTGTATTTCGGGTATGAATGTTTGCGTTAGCATGATTAGTAAATGTACCGCTATCATTTTGTATTTGTGTAAATACACCCGATAAACGGCTATTATTTACCACTATGTTACCATAATTATCAAAACTAAATGCATACGCATAATCGTAACCTCCACTATTAGAGCCATCATTAAAAATGCCCCTATCATCAACATTTTGTATAGAAATAAGGGCATTTAAATGATTAATTGTAGTAGCAGTACCTCCTCTATGATAATTATGTATCCCGTTATTATCTATTGTTTCCATAGTAATTACGCCATAATTTTCTAGTGTTAAAGCCGCTGCTGCTATAGCTGTATTAGGACGACATTCGTTGCGTATTCCATGGTCGCCTGTATTGCTGATGTGTATAATGCCTGCGTTACCATTTACAAAATGAATATAAGCGCTATCGTTTTGGGCGTAATTATGTATACCATTAGAAGTAGGCATATCTATATTAATTGTACCATTATTGGTAAATAACAAGGTATCTTTTTGAAGTTGGTTATATATACCATTGCCTACTCCTGTATTAATACTAATAGTACCATTGTTTATTATATCAATAATAGCGGCGTTGGTATTGTTAGAATAGTTATACCAAGGGTCATCGCCAGTGTTGGTAATGGTAATATCTCCATCATTGGTAATATCGCCTTTGGTGTTGTGTAAGCCGTAGTCTTCGGTGTTTTGAATGGTTAGGCTGCCGCCTGTGGCAACTACTAAATGGGCATGTGGACGTACGCGAAGGCCTGCACAGCCAGCGCAACCAGTGCCTTCTACTGTGATGCTACCACCGTTAGCAATGGTTAAAGTAGCGTTATCGTTAATTTCTATTTGCGAAACGGTAAGGGCTATGGCACTAATTACCGGATAGGGTTCGCTGCCCGAAATGGTGCTTATTAAGGCTAAATCACCTATGGTAGGTACTGCTCCCGTGTTCCAATTTAACGGATTATTCCAATCGTTATCAACAGTGCCTTGCCAGCTTACGGTAGCTGCTTGCAAACCCGAAAAACTTACTATAAATAATGCGAGTATAAACCCATGACGCAATAGCCATGTACATGTTGAGTGTAGTATGATAAACATAAAATATGCTTTTTATTGTAAAGTAAATATGGCTGTAAAAATGCTGAAAGTTAAGCTATTTAAAGGTACAATTGTGTTGGCATAAAAACATAAACAATATTAGTAGTCAAACACTGCCTAAAACACTAAATAAAAATTACTCATACCCTTATTTTTGAATATTAATGTAGTATTTGATTTTCTCTTTTTTTATTTGGGCGTTACCCCCCTTGCCCTCTGGGACTGCGGGGGGTCGGGCTTTGCGGGGCTACGCATTCGCTTCGGTGCTGCGCTCCACTGCGCACAGCTCCTTGCGTCGCTCCCCTCCAATCCCTAACGCGGTCGTCCATTAATTACGTTCATACTTGTATACTTTTTTCTTGTTAGACTTGTACTATTCCTTCCTTCAAACAATTATAGGTAAGTAAGTTATATATTTACATCAACACTAGTAAGTTTACTAAGCCTTTCTATAGTTTTACCAGCAATTTATTATCCGCTTCTTTTCACCACAAAATAATAGTAGTAGCTATTTATGTTAAGCACTTGTACAACTATATTGTATAGTTTTTTTATTATTTTACCTGTATTATTATCTAATAAACAAATTGATGTAGCTAACAAAAGTAACAGTAGTAAATGTATGAATAAAACAGCGGCAAACAAACCCAAAAATAGGACGACCGCGTTAGGGATTGGAGCCAGGCGAGGAATCGAGCCGTGCGCAGTGGAACGAAGCACCGAAGCGAGAGCGTAGTGGCGCAAAGCCCGACCCCCGCAGCCCATAACTGCAAAAAATATTTAATTTTTTGCAGTTTGGGGTGCGGGGGTAACGCCCAAATAAAAAATTATTTTAAAGAACAATCGACAATCAAATAAACAATAATATTAATATCTAATAGCCGACATACCAATAATACTAGCATTAGGACGATAAGCATTGAAATCGGCAACCGTAACACTAGCATTCATATCGCAATCGCTGCTTACATATTGGTTAATAGCCGCCGCCTGATTTAAATACTGGTTAAAATCGGCAACCGTTAGTACCCCATTAGCATCAATATCGCCAGCCAATAACGCAAAAGTACCATTACCCAAATCGGCAAGTTGCGCGCCAGCAGCTTGTGTGGCAGCACTAGTAAAATCGTAAGGCTCTTGGTCATTTGGAATAGTTACTGCTACGCTACTCATCACATCTAAATGGTTACGATGACGAATAACCACGTAATACGCCGTATTTTCTGTAGCATTAGCAAAACTAACACCATCTCGTCCGCTATCAATAATAGTTCCATTAGCCAGCAACAAAGCCGCCTTACGGTCAACAATACTATTATCATCAGCCGCATCGCGCAATTCCACCAATACCCAATCCACCATATTATTAGGCGAAGCCGCAATACACTCCTGTCCATTATAATTCCATGGCGCTACACCAAAAGGCTGTTCTGTAGGCACCAAACCATTAGCCGACAAGGCAGTTGACATTTCGTTAGCATTAGTATCATATGCCCCTTGTAAGGCTGCACGTACCTGTAATTCTACCGGCGCACTCATCACCTCCGATAAGCCAATACACACACTACCATTCATATACCCAAAAGGATTTTCGGCGGCCGTAATTTGCAGGTAATACGTATCGCCAGCCGATAAATTGTTAAGTACCACATCACCATCACAACGGTACGGATTATTAAAACAAGCTTCTTCTTGTAAAAAGCCACAAGTACCACTATACACCCCTAGCACATGAATAAAATCGGCACCTGTGTTAATGCCAATGTTGCCCGTAGCTGGTGCTTCAAAACTAAACCATATAGAAGCCGCAGGTTTAATTTCACAAGAAGGATACACCCCTTCAAACGCGGCCATTTCATTTGTACTCATGGTACAAGCACTACCAACAGTTAAGGCTGTAGCATTAGCACATAAATCGTTGCTAGGCGCATTATTTTGATGTTCATTTACCGCTATACAAAAATTGCCAGCAATAGTTGAAAAATAGCTACTAATATGAATATAATACGTAGCATTAGCCGTTAAGCCACTAAGTAACAAATCATGTCCCAAATCGTTGCAAGCAATTTCGGTAAAGTTAGCACAAGACCCATCAAATACAGTAATCACATCCGAAAAATCGGCTGCTGTAGTAATCATTACATCATTGCCACTAGCCGGCGCATCAAAAGTATACCATACCGAGTTGCGCGACCTATTATTTAAGCTAGGAACCGGGCCATCTGCATCAGCATAGTAATTATTACCAGCCGTACAAGCCGCACCTACACCAATAGCTATTGCATCAGCACATAAATCGTTGTTAGGTGGCGTATTAATGACTGGTGCATCAAGTACCTGCAAGCAAAAATCGCCGCTTGCTGCCCCAAAAGTACCCAGTACCCCGCTAAGCCTAATATAATACATTTGAGCAGGCGTTAATCCCTGTACATTTAGCGATTCCCCCTCAAAACCAAATTCGTCTGTATTTTTACAAGCAATTTCGGTAAAGCTACCACAAGCACCACCCAATACCGTAAGTACATCATTAAATTGTGCATTAGTAGTAATATTAACCGCACCACTAGCTGGCGCAGCAAAAGCATACCAAACTGCCCCGTCCGATGCTGTTACACAAGCAGGCATATCTCCCTCAAACACATTTAGCGTATTGCCACCTATAGCACAAGTAGGCTCATTAACCGTAAGCGTGTGTGCATTAGCACAAGTAATACTCGAGTAACCTATAACCTTAATATTGTCAACACCAGCCCACCAAGCCTGCGAGCCACCATCATCATAACTAAGCACAAAAGCCATGCTTGAACCCCTATAATCCGATATATCAATAACCTGATGTGTAAAATTATCGAAGGTATCGCCGTTAGTAGAGCTGCGTGTGGTAAGCACCGTACCGCTTTCAGTACCATTACTCACCGTTAGTTCTAAGTACGAAGCCATGTTATCATCGGCGCGAAAGTGGAGGTCAAACTCCAATACAATTTTAGCATAGGCACTACCATCAAACGTAGGCGACAAAGCGATAGCTGGTCCATCAAGAATACTTGTTGTACCCGCTGCATTATCATCTATGTAAACCATGCACGAACCATCAATACTAGAACCCAAAGCAAAAGGATTGTTAGACACCCCAACCGTCCACACTTGTGGGTTATTATCCGTATCAACACCCGATACCGTAAAGCCTGTAGCCAGCCCATCGCAGCTATCAAAATTTTCTTGGTATAAAATATTTTCGGCAAAAAGTGTGTTTGCTAATAACAAAGCAAACAGTAGGGGGAGTGTAGTGATTACTTTCATGTAATTAAAAATTTTGTTTTTTTTAGCTGATATTCGGTAACTGCTTAGTAGCTACATCGTAGACTATAGTGTTAGTGCTGTTGAGGTATGAGATTACTGCCCCGCGTTAGGGATTGGAGGGGAGCGACGCAAGGAGCTGTGCGCAGTGGAGCGTAGCACCGTAGCGAACGCGGAGCCCCGCAAAGCCCGACCC
>Ga0194023_1000050_pt1 | contig 18201 bp, 13 predicted proteins | sample IW6Sep16_MG_FD_140348 | JGI IMG/M metagenome (GOLD analysis project Ga0194023, IMG submission 140348) | Freshwater microbial communities from the Broadkill River, Lewes, Delaware, United States - IW6Sep16_MG | ecosystem: Environmental > Aquatic > Freshwater > River | place: USA: Delaware...
TCAATCCAACGCTCGCAATCTTCTTCGCTAAGGACTCCTTCGTATAGTAACCAATTTGGGTGTTCCATCATGTGTTAAGAAAACACCAAGTCTATTTAATGGGTTTTATCATGCTGTAAAGGAATATCTCAAATATAAATCAGCCGAAGTGTTACCATCAGAATTAGTAGCCGTTCCTGTTAATTTGAATATTACATAATCACCATTTGCGGGCCAAGCAGGCCCACCACCTTTACCCGCACCGGGATTTATTGTAAAGATAATACCTGTTCCGCCGCTTGTTGAATCTTGATTATTAGAAGAAGTCCCACCGGCAGAAGCAGTCGAACCGCCACCTAAACTACTACTATATACTGAACCACTCCATGAATAAGATGTAGCCCCTGTTGCTCGTAAATAAGCATAAGTAGTTAAATCTATACGCCCAAAATCTTCAAAATCGCCCAAATCGTTCTCGCTTATATCTTTTTCATACTGTGTTCCAAAGGATTCGCTCGTTGCAGAAGTCCAATCGGAATATGCAACAGTAAATATATCCGGTGCGACATCGGTAACTCTAAACGCATCGTCTTGTCCTGTGCTTGCGTTTTCAGCAATAGACACATCTGTTGGTGGGCTACCTGCCGCGCTTGCGGCTATACAACCAACAACACCTAAGTTAATTGAGGCCATTTTAATCACCCTACGAAGAACCATGTATTCGTAGCAACCGCAACATAGGTTCTCGCCGCATCATCAGATATAGCGGTGTGGCTACTCGGAATGCTACTGTTGCTTGTTCCTAATCCGGGTGTTAAATCTGAACCTGTATTGTTAATGATAGTGTATTGTTGCCCCACTTCTGCGGTTGCAGGTAAAGTAGGCGCACCGCTACCTGTTACATACACATACGAACCGGATTGTGCATCTGTTAGTGTTGTTGCGCCTGTTACGGCTACTACACTTATTTTGTTAGCGACTAATCCGTCAGAATCTCCTTGAATCCAAGTTACTGTCCCATCACCATTTGAAATTGATAATTGACTATCACCTGTTGCACTCGGAACACCTGCTTTACCAATAATTACATTGTTTGAACCTGTTGTGATGAGATTACCTGCAGCGTCTCCAATAGTGATATTACTACTTCCTGTTGTTACATTATAAAGACTAAAATAACCAATACCTATATTTTTTTGACCTGTTGATGCGCCACTATTATTAACACTACCGGAACTACCCGCATTCGTGCCTATGAATACATTTTTTGAACCATTACTTTGCCAGCCTGCTTGATAACCAATAGCGACCATATCACTTGGATTTGCCCCCACTTGCGTAATTGCTTCATACCCAAGTATTACATTATTACTTCCTGTGGTTATGTTTTCTCCGGCTTCATATCCTAAAGCGGAGTTGTTATTACCTGTTGTAAGAGTTTTAAATGTTTGACCGCCAACACCGATATTAAAACCAGCACTACCTTGCACACTTTGCATTGAAGACTGACCAATAGCAATATTTTGATTACCTGTTCCACCTGTTCCGATACATTGTAATGCGGAAGGTCCAATAGCAATATTTGCAGCCGCTTTAACTAACCTTCCTGCTCCATAACCTACGAACACACTATTTGAGGTCGTTCCCGAATCATACCCTGCTAAATAACCAACGAATGTATTATTTGAGCCTGTTGTATTATTCTCACCTGCCGAACCACCTACGAATACATTATAACCCGCAGTTGTAAGGGAGTAGCCTGTTCTTCGGCCTACTAATGTATTGAAAAAACCTGTTGCGAGCCTACCGCTTGACTCCCCTATATACACACCACCCGGAGTTGTTTGCACAGAAGAACCAGCATCTAATCCAATGGCGATATTATTATCTCCCGTAGTTAAAGCATCTAAGGCTCTGTAACCTATACCGACATTGTAATTTGAACCCGAAGTCATAGAAGTAAATACATCTTTTCCAAGACCGATATTTCCTGTATTATTTCCTGTAAAAGATGTAGTAGGTGCTAAACCATTACTATCTGTTTGAAGTAAGAATCCATCAATATAATTAGTCGAATCCACTAATACATCATCTAAACCACCAATAGAACCTGTGCCGCCACTTGGTCCTGTCGGTCCTGTAGGCCCTGTAGGTCCGGGTGGGCCTGTTGGTCCATCCGGTCCTGTTGCACCAGCCGGAATCGAGAAAGCAAACACCTTTGCGGTATCTGGACCGGATGCAGTAACGCCTATCGGTCCTGTGGATGCGGTCGGTGTTCCAAACCCTGCGGCGGGTCCTATTGGACCTGTCGGCCCTGTTCCGCCGGGTGGTCCGGTAGGCCCCGTAGGTCCCGTTGGCCCTGTCGGTCCTGTATCGCCTTGAGGTATTGAGAATGCAAAGACTTTTGCCGTGTCCGGCCCACTTGCCGTTACACCTATTGGTCCTGTGCTTGCTGTTGGAGTCCCAAAGCCCGCCGCAGCACCCGTATTACCTGTCGGTCCTGTCGGACCATCGGGTCCGATTGGTCCCGTTGGTCCCGGTGGTCCTGTCGGTCCATCCGGTCCTGTTGCTCCCGCAGGTATAGAGAAGGCAAATACTTTCGCTGTATTAGGACCGCTCGCAGTTACGCCTATTGGTCCGGTAGTAGCAGTAGGTGTTCCAAATCCAGCCGCAGGTCCTATTGGCCCGGTCGCTCCATCTGAACCATCAGCACCCGGCGGCCCTGTGGGTCCTGTTGGACCGGTTGGGCCATCTGGTCCGGTCGGTCCTGTGGGTCCTGTCGCCCCTTGAGGAATAGAAAACGCAAATACTTTAGCCGTATCGGGTCCGCTTGCTGTTACACCGATAGGACCGGTGCTTGCTGTAGGAGTGCCGAATCCAGCGGCTGTTCCTGTAGGTCCGGTAGGGCCATCGGGCCCCGTTGGTCCTGTAGGGCCGGTCGGCCCTGTTCCACCTGTTGGACCTGTAGGACCCGTAGCACCAGCGGGTATTGAGAATGCGAAAACCTTTGCGGTGTCTGGCCCCGAAGCCGTAACCCCAATAGGTCCTGTGGTCGCAGTAGGCGTTCCAAACCCTGCTGCTGGTCCTGTTGGTCCTGTAGCACCATCAGCCCCGTCTGCTCCGCTTGGTCCGGGCGGTCCTGTTGGCCCCGTAGGTCCTGTTGGTCCGGTAGGTCCATCAGCACCGGTTGGTCCGGGTGGTCCAGCAGGTCCGGTTGCACCTGTTGGTCCTGTTGGTCCTGTAGGTCCTGTATCTCCTTGTGCGGCTAACACCGACCAATAAGATGTGTTGGTTGGGTTTATCGCACCCGATGTATGCGCTTGAATACAAATATACGAAGACTCGGTAGTAGTGTAATATACTGCATCATCCACAGAATAAGCGGTTGATGTGGTCCATGTGCCTTCCCAAACTAAACCTTCCGGTCCTGTGCTACCTGCTGGCCCTGTAGGGCCTGTTGGTCCTGTAGCCCCTGTCGGTCCTGTTGCACCATCACTTCCGGCAGGTCCGGTTGGTCCGGGTGGCCCTGTTGGACCTGTAGGGCCGGTTGCACCATCCGGTCCGGGTGGGCCGGTTGCACCTGCCGGAATACTAAACGCAAACACCTTAGATGTGTCCGGCCCGCTTGCAGTAACGCCAATCGGCCCTGTTGAAGCAGTTGGTGTTCCAAATCCTGCCGCCGGTCCTGTAGGACCTGTCGAACCTGTAGGCCCTGTCGGACCTGTCGCACCGGTAGCCCCTGTTGGTCCTGTATCTCCTTGAGGAATACTGAATGCAAATATTTTAGCGGTGTCCGGTCCACTTGCCGTTACACCAATAGGACCGGTAGTTGCAGTAGGTGTGCCGAAACCCGCCGCCGCACCGTCTGAACCATCCGAGCCCGCCGGACCTGTAGGTCCTGTCGGGCCGGTAGGTCCTGTAGCACCATCAGCACCCGTAGGTCCGGTTGCACCAGCAGGTATTGAAAAAGCGAAAACTTTGGCTGTGTCTGGACCGGATGAAGTAACGCCTATAGGTCCGGTTGTAGCCGTTGGCGTTCCAAAACCTGCTGCCGGTCCTGTCGGACCGGTAGCACCATCTGAACCTGCTGGTCCTGTCGGGCCATCCGGCCCTGTTAATCCTATTGGTCCGGTAGGACCTGTAGGGCCTGTCGGTCCGGTAGCACCTGTAGGTCCTACTGGTCCGTCTGCACCCGTAGGGCCTGTTGGTCCTGTCGGTCCGGTATCTCCGGCAGGAATTGTAAAAGCAAAAACTTTAGCGGTATCGGGCCCACTCGATGTAATACCTATAGGACCTGTGGATGCAGTCGGCGTTCCGAATCCGGCGGCTGCTCCCGTAGGACCGGTCGCACCATCAGACCCGTCTGCCCCTGCGGGACCTGTAGGGCCTGTAGGCCCTGTAGGGCCGGGAACAGTTGAGTCTGCCCCTGTAGGTCCTGTAGGCCCGGTAGGACCGGTCGGACCTGTAGGGCCTGTTGCTCCCTGTGGAATACTAAAGGCAAATACCTTTGCCGTATCGGGACCCGATGAAGTTACGCCGATTGGGCCTGTTGAGGCAGTTGGTGTCCCAAAACCTGCCGCTGTTCCCGTAGGACCCGTTGGTCCTGTAGGACCCGTTGGTCCTGTAGCACCATCGCTACCATCTGCGCCCGCAGGTCCGGTTGGTCCAATAGGGCCTGTTGGTCCGGCGGGTCCTGTTGCCCCTGTTGCGCCCGTATCTCCTGTTAATCCTGTAGGTCCTGTAGGGCCGGTAGGTCCTATTGGTCCTGCGGGTCCTGTAGGCCCATCTGCGCCTGTAGGTCCTGTAGGCCCTGTTGGTCCTGTGGGACCGGTAGGCCCTGTATCACCCTTAGCGGATAAGACAGCCCAATAAGATGCGTTAGGTGGCTCTTGGTTTGAATGTGCCGCTGTAGCGATATATGAGTTTCCGTTATGCGTAACCGCATCATCAATAGAATATGTAGTTGCGCTGTTCCATGCGCCTTCAAAGACTAATCCTTCCGGTCCGACTGCACCTGCTGGACCTGTCGGGCCTATTGGTCCTGTAGGACCTGTCGGGCCTATTGGTCCTGTAGGTCCTATTGGACCGGTCGGACCATCTGCACCTGTAGGGCCCGTTGGGCCTGTAAGACCGATAGAACCTGTGGGTCCGGTAGGTCCGGTGGGACCTTCCGGTCCTATTGCACCGGTTGCGCCTGTAGCACCTGTAGCACCTGTAGGTCCTGTAGGACCATCTGCACCTGTGGGGCCTGTGGGACCGGTAGGTCCGGTTTCTCCTTGAATACCTTGAGGCCCGGTAGGTCCGGTAGGTCCGGTAGGTCCTGCAACACCCACAGAAGAAAATATCATCCATGTGTTTGTGTCTATCTTTCGTATAACTGCTGTGCTATACTGAGAAATAGTAGCAGAACCGCTAACGGTAACGCCGGTATCTCCGGCAATAGTCAAGTCGCCCGCGCCCCTGTTCATAACCTTTAACTCGGTCTTATCAGTAGGATAAGGAACATTAGCATTTGTAGGAATGGTAAAGGTAAGGGCAGAACCTTTATTAGCCATTACTACTCGGCCTTCATCTGTGCGTGTGAATGTGTAACTGTCTGTTTTGGTAACAACGGGTCTTACATCAGCCGATTGACCGGCCACAGTAGTTCCGTCACCAAAGAAAACGAACCCGCTATCAGCATCCTTGAATAACTGTGCGGCGTGAGGCGTAACAGTCAGTCTATCTTCTTGTGTAGTGAAGATAAGATTCTTATTGTCTGTAAGAACATCAACCATGCTAACCGCCCCCTGTATATAATCAATCTCAAGTCATCCATAAAGGTTTTGTAGGCATATTATTATATGCTGTATCGGGGTCATCGTAATTTTGCGGTAAATCTAACAACGCAGTTCGATAATCCCGTAATTCTGTTTTTTGTGTATCGGTAAGGCCTTCCCATAATACTGCGAGTTGGTAAAGGTCCATTTGTAGCAATCGAGAATCACGCTCGCCCCTTAATTCATCCCAATTCATAATATCACCTAATCAAACTTTACCCAAAGAACGGCTTGTCCGTTGTATAAGTTAGTAGTGCCGCTATGTCTTCTAACTTGAAGAATATCTCCCGCGCTAAAATCAAAATCAACATCTGCACCTGTTTTAACAAGAGTCCAATTGCTACCGTTAGTATTTGTTAAATCGCTTGGCGTAAAGGTAAAGTCCTGTATATCACTTCCGCTTGTTCCACCATTTTTTCTTATTCTAATAGTATTTGTCGCTGTGCCGCTCGGCGTTCCACCTGCAAATAAGAATGTCGCCGCCGCCACCCTACCGCTAAACGGCATAGGGAATGCGTTTGGAAATGCTGTAGCACCTGTAGCCGTAGGGCTTCTAAAATCATAAGCATTAGTGTTTAACGCGCTTCTCTCAAAGAAAATAGGATGAAGTGCGGTATTTGGTGTGTCGTTTGTTCGACCTATATTACTTATAGTTACCTTAACATTACCACCACTAATACTTGCTATATTTCCTACATTTTGTATTAAGTGGTTTGAGTATATCGGTTTAGTTATTGTTAATTTGCCCGGATTAGTAGCACTTACATATAATATTTTTCCTATATCATCAGGGTCGGTTAAAGTATCATCTATTTGTGAAGAACTAATAGTAATTATACCATTTACTGCGGTATATCCCGTATTATTATCAGCAATTTGTTCCATAACAAGACCTATCGCGGGCATTTTTGATGCAGTATCACCACAAGCCAAAGCGACTAATGGTATAGTGTCGTTATCATCAACATAAACTGCCGCACCTTTAGGTATAGTGCTACCCGTTTCATTTTTTACTTGGATAACAATGTGTGATTTAATTTTCTCGACTTCAAGGAACTTTTCTGTTGGGTCGTATGTAAAGTCTGTATCTAAACCTACTTGGTCCATGCCCTGCCCGTAAAGAATGTTATTATTTGTAAGTGTTTGCCTTCCGGTTCCACCTTCATAGACAGATGTATTACTTGAGTCATTTACACTCTCATAAATACCATCAGTTATTTGTCTAAAGTTCCAATCGCCCTGCACCGTTGGTCGCTTTACACTTTTTATGGTAGCGGCTCTTGTGCCGCTTGACGGTCCGTATAATCGCCCGCCATCACTAATTACGAGTTCATTACAGTCGAGAGTTAGCCCTGCGCTAATAACCCAATAGTTACTGCTTCCCCCATTTTCGATAACTATTTTATGATACTCAGTATAGAATGTTTTTGCGGTATCATCACCATAAGCATTAGAGTTTCTTTCACCGTTTACAGGTAATTTGTTTCCTGTTCCCTGCGCTTTGAATCGAGCAGTAGTATGCCCGAACTTAAATGTATCACCAATAGCAGTTAGTGCGCCTTCAAAATAAAACTGCTTATCATAATCATATATGTCGTAAGTTAATGATGATACAGATATACCATTGATTGCGAGCATATCAACTGAGCCGTAAGTATTGTGTAGCCCTCTTGATGTATCGTTGTAAATACTTTTGGCGTAAAGATTACCCGTGCCTGTAATGTTAGGATAAACACCATCAATCATGGTGAAGTCTTGCGAACCAAAATCAAAGGTAGTGTTAGTTCTTGATGTTGAATCAACAAAGGCAGAATCAGTCATGTTAGAATTGAAGATAACAAAAGGTTTATATGTGTATGATGAGCCGCCGCTATCATAAACAGTAGTTGATGGTGCGGCGTTAAAGTCAAAAGTAAGAGTGTGGTCGGCATCTATCGAAGCGGTTTTATCAATAGTCATTACACCTTCTAAATTAACTTCTGTGTTCATACCTGTTTTGAGTAGTTTTGTAAAGTCGGAAGATATAGTAAGCGAATTTAGGTCGCCGCCATCTTCGGGGAATGTTGCACTACTTATCACACAATCGTTGTTACCGTCAGATGTTGCGTCAAATACTACATCATCGTTAGTGTTAGGGATAACGCCTAAACTCCAATTAGAGGCAACCGTGCTATCGTTGCTGGTTCCACCAACCCATTTATTTGTAGCCATCTATCTCACCTCACTTTTCAGTAAGTGAGCCGGACAGTTCCGCTGATGTGGTTCCACTTACTCTTGAGGTAGTGGCCTTCTTATAGAATGCCGTAGCCCCCTTCTCCGCTATTACGGCCAAAGCATCAGCCGCTTGCTTCTCAAACGAAGCCAATTGTTTATTGAATCTGATGTCTGATACACCCTGTTCTTTTTCGGGAACTACAGCGGGTATAGTATCAATAAGGACACGAAGACAATCAACGCACACCTGTAGTTTTACAGCAGTTTCGACTTCGGCAGTTGTGGGAGCATTTGTTGAATCAACACCGACATAATTTACTTTACGAGATACTTTGTTAAACTGAGTATTGCGAAGATTCACATACTCGATAATAGTTCCACTATTCAAGCCTCTCGGCCTGTTTAACAAATCTCGGATTGTATTTACGGTAATATTAGTATCGAAAAGCGTATCGCCGTCTTCGATTACTAAATCTCCCATTATGAAGCCCAATCAACCACCTCACGCACCGAATCGTTGTTCATAGTCCGATGGAACATCAATAACAATCATGTTAGATGAAGGTTTCGCAACTCGACCTACTACAACAACCCTGCGTGTGGCGATAATCCTATCAGTCATCTCGCTTGCTGGTAGCCAATAAAGAGCCTTGCGTGGTGCGTTTAGTAAAGAAAGCGGATGGTTAGTGTATTTCTTACCCGCGTTGCGGTGTATTCTTACCATGTAACCCATTTGGTTTTCTTTCCAATAGCGCAATCGGTGTTCCATATCTGCCGCTTCGCCGGATTCGGGCAAGGGGATGCCTTTATCCTTTAAAGCAGAAGCCATAGCCGCCTTAGTAGGACCCTTTGGGGCCGCCTTTTTAGGGGCGGCCTTTTTAGGGGCTGCCTTCTTAGCAGAAGTCTTTTTAGTAGTCGCCTTCTTCTTTTCCGGCATCTAATCACCAATCAGGAGCGAACTCCGGTTAGTTTGACTATTCTGTGGGTCTTGTTAGCAGAAGCACCATCTTGGTGTTCGTGGATAACGCTACCCATGTAGCCGGTTAGAAGCCAATCGTAACCAACGCCCGGTAGGCGGGTTAGTTCAGTTTCTTGGAATCCCGGTCCGTTGTAGGTAAAGAACTCAGCAGTTTCTGCGCCCGGAACCATCATCAAAGCATCGTTTCCGATTGCACCTGTTGTACCGTAGTCCCTTGTGTAGTAAATGCTTAGGTTTGCGATTCTTCTCAAGTGGTCGCCCAATGACTCAACAACGTTTCCGTAAAGGGTTGTGTTGAGGATAGCGGACCTCTTATCAGCAGGTAGGACAAGAGCCAATGGCTCGTTTCCGCTAACCTTTGCGTTAGCGAAGATGTCGTCCATTGTGGATAGGATGTCGCCTTCTTCATCAGCGGAAGCATCTCCGAACACAGCAGTTGCTGTGACTGAGTTGTCTGCGCCACCGTATAGCGTGGTTAGAATGTGGTTGTCTATTGTGTCTGCGCGTGCGCGAACAATTCCCAACTGTTGTCGGTCAATGTTCTCAAAGGACTCTCCTCGTAGCCTTACAGCGTCAAGGAATGTAACGCGGCCCTGTCCCTTCTCCAACTTGGTGCTGTAGTTTTGTGTTCCAATGTTGGTCGGGTCGGTTAGCGCGACATCATCCAATGGGTAGGCGAATGTTCCGATAACACCGGTATACCATGTGAATGATAGCCAGCCAACTGAGCGGACACCTACGAGGTCTGTTGCGATTGCGATTGTGTTAGATTGTAGTTGGATAAAGTCGCGGAGGGTTTGCTCAAGGACTGCATCGCCCGGTGCAAAAGGCCCTTCTGCGGCCTCAACATTTAATATTTGTTCTAATGTCTGATTCATTTTCTTCAACTCCTTTTTTCTCCTTATATTCAAGCCCACACAGGGATGAAATCTCCCGCCGTAATGGCTGATTCGTCACCACAGTAGTAGCCTACAAGAACTGCGGAGTTGGATGCGTCATCATCCACACAGCCGTTTTCGTCAGCAGTCTGTGATACGTAAATTGGAAGTCCGAACTTAGGCGATGTAATATCGTTAGCAGCCTTTAGGTAGCAAAGTCCGCTTAGAGGAAGAATAGAGGCTGTTCCGGTTCCGGCTGCCTCAAGTGCTAAATCTTCTCCTCTTGAGGATTCTGCGGCTGTGTAGCCAATTGGTGTATCGGTTACGCTTGCAGTCATCAAAAGTCCGCCTGCGTCATACTTTACAAGAAGTCCGCGTGAAGCGAAGGTTTCTTGAATGTCTGGTGCGTGTCGTGGGTCTTCTTTTAATACCATCTTAAATCATCTCCTTTCTTGATTCGTAACTGATTGCGGCCATTCTTGCCTTCTCGTCAGTTGCGAGTGTTTGGTTCCATGCTGATGCCCATGCGTTCCATGCCTTTGCATAAACGCGCTCATCGTTGCTAACCATCCTACCGTTTAGGTAGTTGGTTACAGTTGGGACACTTTCTGATGCAACAGCGGAAGCCTCAACAGGCTTCTCGACTGACTCAACAGGAGTCATCTCAACAGGAGAAGGTTCCGGGTGGGAACTTTCCCAAGATGCAATCAAAGTTTCAAGAGTTTCTGACTTTAGGTCATCGTGGCCGGACATACCGAGTTCGGTTGCCTTGTTCACAAGGGCCATTCTTTCGTCTTCAACTCTTTGTGCCTCGACTGCTTCGTATTCAGCAATTCGGCTTGTAGCCAAAACGAGGTCAGCCTTTAGCGACTCCATCTCGGCCTCATAATCAATTTCATTTGTTTCTTCGGTCATAGCAATCACCGTTGGTTGATTCTCCTCAGATACAGACTGACTTATAATACTTTCTTCTTCTGCAATACTTGGGAGTTTAACTTGTTTCTTTGTGGCTTTTTCGACATTAGCCCTCTCATACGCTGGTTTTCGCACTAAAGCGAGGTGGTCGAAGGTGAAATCTTCACCAAAGATAAGACCGTTCTCGTCTGCTTCGACAGGCACACCGGACCCGCCGATACTCACGCCGTAGCCATCTCGCATCCACAATCCTTCGTCAAATGTTCCAAAGAGTTCTTCGCGTGTAACATGGGCTACATATCTAACTTCGTAGCCATCATCAGTGGTGAAGAATGTAGCACCAACAATATATCCTACTGTTGCTTCTTCCATTCCACCATCCATGTTTCGTGTAAAACCTGCGCCATGTTCATCGGCTTTCGGATGAAGAAGTGTAAGGTCTGCTCCTTTCATCTGTTCTGCGACAGCCTTTGCGCCCTGTGGAGTCAAAGACCACTTATTCTTATTCATGCCTTCGTGGAATGCAATACCGCTAATCTCAATAACAGTCTTGCCTGTTTCTGCAACGACAACGGCTTTACTTTCGTCAATGTCTAAGTCAAGAGTTACAGATACCATTCGGCACTTACCATCTTTATATTCTTGGCCGGGAGGACAAGAATGATATGCGGCTTCGGCTTTGCATGACTGTGCTTCGGCGCACGCCTCTTGAGTCATGCAGGTCGCGCATACATCGTATGCGGCCTCCGCCCTTTGCTCAATAGGAATACAATTAGGGACTTTACGACCATTCTTCATTTTCATGCCGTATTGCTCGTAGCCTTCTGTGCATGGGTCATCTGCGCTTTTTGCTTCAACAGATTCGTCAGCGCAACCGCAACCACAACCGCAACCCTCAGACGCGGTATGACTATCGTTTTGGTCGAACCATCTTTGGAATGTTTCTTCATCGGGACCCGGAAAATACATAGGAGTTCCGTCAGCCATTTGGTCGCTGTGTATTTCGCCCTCAAAGCCAATCTCCATAGATTTCTGCCTTGCGCCTTCGGGTGTTGAGAAGATATAATCCTCCATACCGGCTTCGACCTTCTTACCACCGCGCCATTGTCTGCAAGACCAATAACGGGCCTTCCACTTCGGGCCGGGATTATCGCAGTTATGCCTACTTCGGAAGTTCCTTCTTCTTTCGGGGTCATCTCTTTTGATTTCCATGTTAGGGTCGCCGAATCTTACAAGAACGACATTACCCTTTTCATTTTTGGTATATACACCGAATTTTTTACTTGCGCCCGATGTTCGGAATGGTTTGTTAAGTGTTACTTTGCGACCTTGATATTCAGCGGCCTCGACATCAACTTCTTCCCAATCTTCGTAGGCTACTTCTCCACCCTTACAACCGCAACCGCAGTCTTCGGATGCCTTTTTCTTTTTCTCGTCATCGTAATAGCCTTCGACTTCAAAGTCATGTCCTTCATGTGCGGCCATGCACTCATCTTCGCTGTAGCCCATTTCCATACATCGGCTCATAAATGCCTCATGGCTTTCACCGTCATTTGGTGTTGGGGCTGCTGCTTCTGCGTCTTGAGCATAACTATTACAAACAGCATATCGTTGTTTTTCATCTGAAAACTCATCAACCATCTTTGAATCACCCATACATCTCGATAAGAAATCCTGCCTCGACTCATCTTTTTGTCGAGTAGGCATATATGCCGGAGTTATGGGGTGTCTTATTAAGATTCATCTTCAAACAATTCATCTATGAAATCTATAAAGTTTTTAGTTTTACTAAAAGGTCTTTCACCAACCGCGCCTCTTGAGGCAACGCTCGACATAGTATGAGATGAGTCCAAAGACGCTGAAAAATAAGAGGAGTTCAAACATTTCACGCATCCACACCATCCGTAAAACCATCTTGAGTTTTAAGATGGGTATAACATTGTTTTAGTAGGTTGTGTTGGTCTGCTTCATCTGTTACATCAAGGTTAAATTGATAATTAAAACCACTTACAGGTGCTTTATTCGCAGTATATTTTGCTGCATCAACAAAGACTAACCCACCATAAGTAACAACAAAAAATTTATTACCTTCTTCGTCATATACTTTTTCCATTCTAAACTCTTGTATTACTGCGTGTGCCGTATCAAACAATACACCAATTCCTGTATCAAGACTAATTGTAAGAGCCATAATCACTCACCTTTCTTTGCGCCTTTCTTACCGCCTGTAATTTGGAATGCTTCCATGTCGAGGCTGTGTTGTTTTTGCATCTTCTCTAAGTCAAGGTCATGCTTTAATTTTAATTCTTCAAGCATTCGTGTGTGTGCTTCGACTGCTTCGGCAGAAGTTACATCACTTGCGAGTTGGTCGGGTAAAATGTTAATTTTAGCACCTTCTTTGCTCTTAAATAGGTCAAGAACAGATGTAATAATTAGTAGTGCCGGACCACCGAGAAGTCCAATAACTGTTAGTTGCGAGTCTGTGATGTCGCGTTCTTCGACAATAGAAAAATACGAAGCAGTAGCGGCTATCATAACCCACATGATAACAACCATAAAACCAAATGCGAGCATAAGATGTTCGTTAGGGTTGCTCATTTTCATTCGCTTCATGCCTCCTTCATCCTTTGGTTGATTTATCATTATTGTGCCTAAACACGCAAGAATTATCAGTATGGGACTAATCCACAACATCTGATGCGCCATCCTGTGAGTTTTCACGCGGCAGTTCACCTGTGTTAGAGCCTTGTCTTACCCTCTCGTCGCCTTCTCGACCTGCTGTTGGTAGGTTTAGCATCTCAAGAGTTTGGTTAAGTGTAAGAACTCCCGCGCTATAGCCCATAGTGGCGCGTTGCATTACATTTAGTGGTGTTTCGCTATCCATAGCCTCAAACGAAATTGTCGGCAAATCTTGCTTGCGATACTCGATACCGAGAAGGTCAAGGTGCATCATAAACATACGAGTTGCCGCTTCGGAAATAATGCGGTGCATTCTTGAGATTGCTTGCACGGCCCATAGATTCGCGTTGTATGTCGCGGCGAAAGTTGAACCGCGTTCTTGACCTGCGGCAACTCTCGGCACTTGCAGAACAGCGGCAATATCGCTATTAATTGTGTCGAGGAAGTCAGTATTGTTAGGCACGCTGTTTCCAACATCAACATGATGTAGTTCGACATAGTGCGGTAGCACAGGTATTTGGTCGCCACGCAGACCTTCAAACAACGAGATGACTTCATCCATAATGTGCTGTAAGCGTTGGTTTTGCTCGGCAGGGTCTTGAATATGCTCGATAGCAGATTTGTCTATTGTGATAAACTGCTTCGTCATTGAGTCCTCAAGACTAATGCGGTTATTCATGCTGTTATACTTCATGCGTATTGGTTGCTTAAGTGAAGTAAATCGGGATGCGCCCCACACACCATAGGTCTTACGGCCTTTGTTGTCGGTGAACCAATTACTTCGGTAATCAATTCGTATGTGCATGATTTCGCGGGCAGGTATTGCTCGCTCGTAAGATGTTGCTTCACGCACCATGTATGTTACCGGCTTAATAATCGGGTTGTCTTCATCGGCTACGAAGTAAGAGCCGAGTCCGCCGCGCTCATCAACGATTGTAATTTGTTTTACGGGAAGACTTTGTATGTCGGTGATACCTACGCCTTCTCGCCCAACGATTTTATTTATGTCGTTTCCATAGACCATGAGGTTTCGCATGGCGTTAATCATAATGTCGTCAAAGTCAATTGTTTCTTCAACGAGTTCTCGTATTGCGTTGCGTATGTTCGCGTTGCGCCCGCGACTGTAGTTAATCTCGTAATTGTTGGCTGTGAGGCTAACTGCCCTTACAGCACCGTTAAGTTCGGGGTCTAACTTTAGCATATTGTCGAATAAGTCAAACTCGTTATCGAAATTGCTGTCCTTTCGCAAACTCTCAGTATTGCGGACAATATCGGGTATTCCCGCTACCGCACTAAACGGCTCATTCATCATTCCGACACGCTCTATCATCGGATTCTTCACTTCTTCTTTCGCTTTTGCGCGAAATAGGTTCCATCGCCTTTGCTCGGCCATATTATTACGAGTTTAACTGCGGTTTATAATCATTCGGTAATTATTTTTATTATTTTGAGATTTTTCTGAAAGAATTAAACGCTTTACTGCGGATTTATTTCTTATTTTTTCAATTTTTTCTATAGTATAGAGAAGTTCCCTACGGGAACTATAGTAGTTACAGTAATAGATACAGTAAGTAAGGGCCTCTTTTACAGAACATACCATTGAAGAAATTGAAATAATTACAAAGTGCCTTGCAGTATCACGGTTTATTTTTTTTGTAAATCGTCAAAACAATAGAAATAATAGTGTGTCCGCAATCATTATAATACTCATTACTTAGGGGTATTATATGGGGAACTATTACTCCGGCGGAACTGAACTGATAGAAAAGTTTGCGAAGGACCGACACTTTGGCTCGACAATGGAATTTGCCGAGTTTTTACATGAAGTAGAACCAAAGCGTAGCGTTCATGCGTGGCGCACAGCAATTGCGCGATGGGTTAAGGCTGGTAATGACTTTAGGAACTTTGAAGATGTTGAAGACAATACTCTTACTACTACTAAGTCATACTACGACAAAGCCAATGATAATTACATTGTAATGTTAGAGATAACAGATGGTATGGTTATCGTTGATGGTGAAAAGCACCGTGCTATGAAAGAAGCATATTCAGATGTGGGCGGCGGTCTAACTATTGATGAGATGGCCCGCGAGTTTGAAATGCCCGCTGCTATGATTAGCGAGTATGTTAAAGTAAATAAGTGGAAGCACGGTATGCAACCATTTACTGATGAAGAAGTAGTGGTTAATACTCTTGACGACATGGTGGAGAAGTTTCTCGACATACGCAAGTTAGAGATTCTAAAGAAGGCTGAGAAGAAGAAGTGGCGGCAGATTGAAAAGGATGCCGAGCAATATACATACTTACGCGAAAGCCTCGCTGATACATTCTTTGAAGTGTTGGCCGACCATAAACCCGCACCTGTAAAGGCGCGTAAAATGGATGTCGGAACGGACTATGCTGTTGTTATCTCGCCTACCGACCTACACTTTGGTAAATACGGTTGGGTTGATGAAGTAGGCGAATCATACGATATGCAAGAGGCAAGCGAGAGAGTTCTCACAAAGACAGAAGAACTGATTGCGAGATTGCCGAGTAAGCCGGAAAAATTCTTTGTTGGGGTTGGGTCTGATTGGTTCCACGTTGATAACGACATCGGAACTACTACCAAAGGCACAGCACAAGACATGGCCGGAACTCCGGCACAGATTCTTATGCAAGGATGCGAGTTAGCAAGGCAACACATTGACCTTTTGCGAACTGTAAGCGATGTCGAACTTATCTTCATGGGTGGTAATCACGACAGGCACACTTCGATTATGCTTATGCTTTACTTAGAGGCATACTACAAAGATTGCGAAGATGTATCAGTTGTAGTTAGCCCACACATCAGACAGTATGTGGCCTACGGTAATAACCTTCTCGGATTTACACACGGCGATGGTAAAGTAATGAATAAACTATCCTCTCTTATGGCGCATGAAGCGCGTAAAGAATGGGGTAATACTGTGAATCATTTATGGTTTCACGGACACTTACACCACCAACAAATGCGCGAGGTGGGCGGTTGTATAATAGTGCAATTGCCGAGCCTTGCTGGTGAAGATAGATACCACAGCCGCAACGGATATTCGATGAGCCGCGCCGGTCTATCCGCGTATATGATAGACAAAGAGGCAGGTCTTATCGGTAGTTTATTTGCTCCGGTGATACACGATGAATAGATGGACTGCGGCTAAGTGTAATTGGTGCGGGTGGGCAGCCCCTCGCATGATGTTATCTAAAGCCGAGTCGAGAATCTGTCCGCATTGTAATAAGAAGGAGTTGAGGCCGATATGAGTTTGAAGCAAGACTTAGCGATGGAAAGGTCGCGTAGGTCGGTCAAGTATTTCTATGAGTGGTTGGGCTACACATGGGGAGAACATATCTCCGAGTGGATGGATATTTACAGCGACCGCAAAGGCGCAGAAGTTCATAGGGTCTGTGTGATTGCACCGAGAGGCCACAGTAAATCAACTACTCTTAGGGTTAAACTACTTCACCAATGCCTCTTTGAAAAGTGGAACAACGATAGACCCTTTACCTGCTGGCTAATATCTGCGAGTAAGGACACAGCGATTCGCCGTCTGCAAGAAATAAGGGATGACCTAAAGCGACACCCGCAACTATCACGATACCTTGACCCGAAGAAGGGCAACAAGACTGAGATTCACTTTACAAACGGCGCATGGATTATGGCGACATCTGTTGGGTCTGCGATTCGTGGTGAGCATCCAGCCTGTGTAGCATTCGATGATGTGTTGGTTGATTCTGACGAGATGAATCCAAAGGTTCTGCAACAATGGTTTAGAAAGGCTATCACACCTATGCTTGACCCGAACTCATCCCTCTATGTTGTCGGCACACCAATGTCTATGACTGACCTATACCACACGGAAATGCTCGACAACCCGACATGGAAAACAGGCATTTGGTCTGCGGTAAAGAACTATGACGAATGGAAAGCATCGGGCGAAACAATACAACCTGTGCCGCTGTGGCCGGAACACCGCAGTATCAACTATCTCATGGAACAGAAGCAAGCGATTGGCGAGTTAGAGTTTGCACAGGAGTTCTTATGCCGCGTAGTGGATGACGACTCATCCGTTTTCCCAAACAATCTCATTCGTAAAAATCTTGACTTAGACATTACACTTCAAACAGAAGTCTTACCCAACAACAGATATGTTCTCGGCTTTGACCCATCGCAGGGTTTGGGGCAAGACTACACAGTCATTGTAGTTCTTAGACAGGATGAACAGGGCTTCGTGCATTTTGTAAATATGTGGAGGCGTAATGACTTCCCACCGGACAAGCAAGCAGATATGCTTATCGAGATGGCTAAAAGATATTCAGCACCTGTGGCCGCAGAAGATGTCGGCTTCCAACAGTTATACAACACGCTGGTACAACAGAAGGGCGCAGTCTTAGATTACAGACCGAGCAAGGTTAGCAACAGGACACTCAAGCAAGGACTTCTTAACCGTCTGCGCGTGTGGTTTGAGAGAGAGATGATTTGCTTCCCTTACGGCAACGATGAAACACGAAGGATGGTCGAGATTATTCTTGACGAACTTTCAACACACGCATGGCGCGATGGCCTTATCGCAGATTTAGGCCGACATAACGACACAGTAATGGCGTTTGCACACGCTATAGACCAATTCACCTACAGGACACCCGATATGCCCGTTGTAATGAAGACAATGAAAGGCGGAGAATGGATGGGCGGTAGCACACGCGGTCTGCCTCGCCAAAA
>Ga0194023_1000053_pt1 | contig 17772 bp, 16 predicted proteins | sample IW6Sep16_MG_FD_140348 | JGI IMG/M metagenome (GOLD analysis project Ga0194023, IMG submission 140348) | Freshwater microbial communities from the Broadkill River, Lewes, Delaware, United States - IW6Sep16_MG | ecosystem: Environmental > Aquatic > Freshwater > River | place: USA: Delaware...
AGAAAAAACAAACATGAAAAATCGATACGCTGATTACATTTACGAAAACAAAAAAGGAACCCGAATCAACATCCACAAGTATAATTTAGATACGTCAGAAAGAGCGTGGAACGTTTGGTGGTATGAAGGTGGAGAGCATTACAGCTATTCTGAGTGGGGCGATATTTTTCCTACAAAACATGCAGCCCGAAAATGGGCTGAAACTGAATTTGGGCCTATTAAAAGCATCAACCCCAAACACAGTTGGGTTGGCGCATGAAGCACTGGAGATTGCCAAGAAAACCTAGAAGAAAGAACAAGTATGACCATTACTATCGAAGAAGCAAAAAGCATATGGGCGAAAGTCGAGAGACTCGACAAGACCAAGACAGTATTTATCGCTGGATTAACCGACATCCTGACAGCACTAGGATTTGATCCCGTTGAGGGGTATGAGGACTACGTGGTCACTAGGAATATGTTTAAAAACATTATTGAAAACATGCATAGAGAGGATGAGGACGCGAATAGGCTGAGTGAAATACTCCTCTCCTGCAACATCTCCGTCGATGCCTTGGCTGACATGTTGGATTTCTACAGCGAAAATCAACACGCCTGAATGACTAACACCTATATGAAAATTTTAGTCGCATGTGAATCAAGCGGAACTGTCAGGGATGCATTTATCTCTAAAGGTCATGAAGCAGTAAGTTGTGACATTTTACCCTCCGAGGTTGGAGGCCCTCACATTCAAGGGGACGTCCTTGAGGTGCTTGATCAAGGATGGGACATGATGATAGCTCACCCACCCTGCACATACCTTTCATCTTCGGGGATGCATTGGACAACCAGAGGTCTCAGAGACCCTAAACTTACTGAAGATGCTTTAGCGTTTGTCCGCAAATTGCTCGATGCAGACATAGATAAAATTGCGGTTGAGAATCCAGTGGGAGCAATTAGCACCCGCATACGAAAACCTGATCAATACATTCATCCGTATCAATTTGGGGATGACGCATCAAAGAAGACTGGCCTTTGGCTTAAAGGTTTGCCCTGCCTTGTTGCTACCGATTACGTCAAACCTAGGTTGGTTGATGGTAAGCCTAGATGGTCTAACCAAACAGACTCAGGACAAAACAAACTTGCCCCATCGAGCGACAGGTGGAGGAAGAGGTCAAAGACTTATCCCGGCATTGCACTGGCCATGGCAAACCAGTGGTAATATGACTAACACCTTATTGTTGTAATGAAGGCACTTTACCTATCCCTGCTCATTTCCACCTCTGCTTTGGCTGATCATGTGGTCGCATTGACCATCTTGGCTGAAGCTAGAGGTGAGGGGGAGGCAGGCATGACATCAGTGGCTTGCGTAATTCTTCAACGCAGCATTGAGCGGGGGATCACTATGCGCGAGGTCTGCTTGCAGAAGCTTCAGTTTAGCTGCTGGAACGGCAAGTCATATCAAGATCTAGCTCCCCTACTCCGCACCCCTCAAGCAAGACATGCACTATGGCTTGAGGCCAACCCTGACAGGTTGGATCTGGACGTGATGAAACATTGCAACCATTACCATGCCGACTGGATCCAGATGCCCTACTGGGCCAAAGGAGAAAAACCATTGCTCAAAATTGGAAGACACATATTTTATCGACTATGAACGAAAACGAAGCATCAGAGATTTACGCATTAGCTTTGGTTGGGGTTCAGGCTGTAGAGGAGGACGTTCAGCCACTATTCCAAAAGATCCTTTCCATTTCAGAACCGCACATAAACAAGGACCAAGCCAAAGAAATTTATGAGTCAATCATCTCACGACCAGAAGACAATTAGACGAGGCCCTCCTAAAGGATCTCAGAACAGAATCAAGGTGGCAGGGAAACCTGCCTCCTCTTTTTTGCATATGCGGTGCCGACCCGATCAGAAAGAAGCTTGGATTGAAGCTGCCAAGTCCGAAGGCAAGTCGCTGTCTGACTGGGTGCAAGATACCTTGGATGCCTCTTGTCAGTGATGTTAGTCACCATGTAGGGTGATGGGGTGAAAACCGCTATTGCCGTCATGGCCTACAACAGGCCCGTGTATCTTAAAAGGTGCCTAGAAGCTATTGCGTCGTCCGACTCACCACATGATGTTCACATCTTCATAGACTCCCCCGCAAAGCTAAAACAAAAAGTAATCCCCACTGACGAAGTCCCTGGATACCTTAAGTGCCGTAAGTTAGCCCAAAGCATACTCCCTAAAGCTACCTTCCATTGTTCAGCCGCAAACATTGCCCCATCGCCAACAAGCATAGCCATGAAAGCATGTTTGTTTGATGTCTACGGATATGATAGGTGCATCCACTTGGTGGACGATTTTGTTCCGACAAAAAGCTTTTGGCCAACAATGGAGATGTGGTTCAACTACGCACAAGGAGACATGCGGTATGGAACTCTAGGCTGCTACAGTGAGAGGAAGGGTGAAGACCATGACAATTACCTCAACAACATCACAACCTGTGGTCACCTTGTAAGTTACGGGCTAGAGAAAGAGAAGTGGGATGTTTGGAAGCACTTGGCACTAGAGGCGGCTGAGATCTACTGGACAAATCACAGGCCAAGCTACTACGACAAGCTTACAGAGTGGCTTGCTGGCCTCGGTTTTAAAGACAGGTTTGGCACGGAGTGCGACGCAATTTTAATTAGCCTCATGATCAAGTTTGGGCAGGTGCCAGTAAGCACAGTTGCTAACCTGGGGGAATATGTAGGCGTCGAGGGAACGTTCGGGAGTGAGGAGGATTTTAACCGGATGTTCAAGGGAGTCCCTGTTGATGACTTCCTGCCCAAGTTTGAAAAACCACAACAAAGATTTTTTGACGTAGCACTATCCGCACTCAGGGAACGCTACAAGTTTTGTGATGAGACAGAAGCAACTGTTGGTGGGTAGTGGTCCTTACATAAAAGAGTGGTGGGGCATCCACTCTGGAGCATTCAAATACGTTAACTGCATAAACACCTCCATCGAGGTTGTGGGCATGAACCATCATCGGTGGTATGTCAGCGAGGACTATTTCTATCATCACGACTGGTCAATGCCAAGTATGCTCAAGCGGCTGGGGCAAAAGTTTGTCGCTTTAAAAATGACAACCTCTTGGATCAAGAAACCCCATTTCTACGACTGTCCTTGGAATGGGACAATGCTGGTCAATTGTATTTACGACATCTTGAACAGGGCTACCCTTGATGAGACCCCCACTGAGTTAAGCCTTGTTGGATGTGACCTGGATTACTCTGGTAACAAAACTCATTTTTATGAGGGCGGCACAAACGATCCCAGGCGTATTCCTGATGATATTCTCATAGGACACCTCTCTAAGGTTAAGCGGGACTTTTCTCCAATGCATGAAATCCTCACCCTGGGACCCACCCCCAGCATCCTCCCTTTCCCTCAGGGGGACCCAGAACTCGTATGGAACCCTGGATCATAACAGCAGGAACCCCCTCTCACGATAGTTTGAGACACAATTATTTTGAGGCGTCTCTTAAAAGATGCGAACCCGTGTCTTGGATTCACTACCAAAGACCCAGCGGCTCAAATCCAAGAGGTGACTTTGGATGCGGGGACTGGATGGAAGTCATGAAGTGGAAAATCAGATGTGTCATAAATTCGCTCAGAATCCTCCCTGAGGAGGCTTGTGTGGTTGTTAGCGACTTGGACATAGTCTGGATGCCTGGAGCCTTTCAGGAGCTTAATGAGGCATCAAAAAGGGGCATATATGCTATGTGTGAAGATGAGCAGGCAAGACTCAATGCTGGATTGATTGTTGGCAGGAACACGCCAGAGTATCGATGGCTCTTTAGCCAGTGTTTAGCTTACATGTCATCCAACCCAGGAAAGCACGACCAAGATGCCCTCAGGGCGGTGGGTGGCGGCAACGTTGGGACTCTTCCCCCGGCCTTCGCTAACACGAAGACACAGAGGCTAACGCCTATACCGAAGGTTTTGTGCTTTCACGCAATCTGCACGATGGCTGATGAAAAGCAGAGTAGTATAGAGAAAAAAGAGGAGATGTTAAGAGGATGGTTGACAGGTGTTAGTCATACGTCCTAAAGTTGTCTTGCCTGCCAATAGCAAGCGGCTGTTGGGTTACAGGTGGGGTTTCCGAAGGGACGCACAGCCCTAAGGCGACAAACGACTGGTTTATTCATACTTGTTAGTTACTAGGCTCCCTCCCCCTGCTGTTGGATACTACGGGGGGAGGGTTTTTTATTGCTCCATTTTTGCCAAGTGTCGCTCGGCTTTTTCGATGGACGTGAACACAGGACCAATGCGTTTGCCTTGTGTGCTGTAAACTCTCACTCCTGCTCGGGACGATGTTTGAACTGCACGATCACCTCGCTCATTTGTGTATATTGCTCCACCTCGATTGTTAAGTTCTCGTTGAGGGGAGAAGCGAATGTCGGGAGAGCTGCTTGCCCACTCGTCTACACTTTTAAGGAGGGATGCAAATTGGCTAGGGTTGTCTAAAGAGACGTCAAGCTGGTCTGATGAGTGATACCTGCCTTTAAACCCCAGTGGGGCATTTTTGGAGTGGTCAGAAAACCTGACTTCAGGCATCCCTTTTATTTTAAAGTATGAGCTTTTTGTCGTTGCTGCATTGTCTCTGCTGAACTGAACTCCTCTATCAGTAAGGAATTTTTCAAACGCATCTTTGTAGTTTCCCCTGTTATTTATGGCTATTCGCTCGTATTGGTCCGGGCTTAACTTCGCAACCTTGGCCTCGGCCTCTTCTTGTGTTGAGAACCTGTCTTCAGTTTTATACCTTCCTGTCCCTTTAATTTTAAATGGCTTATCTTTTGCCTTTTCAAACTCAAACCTTGGCATTCCCTTGGGCCTTTCGTCCAATGGGGCATAAACAACTTGAGCCTTGCCTTGGCTATTCAATGATGTGTAGTGCCTTTGATATTGAAAAGAGCCTTCATGAAAAGATGCCCCGGCGTTTATGCGCTGAGGGGAGAACTTCACCTCTCCGCTTGAAAGCTTGTCCAGCTTGACGCCAGCCCCCATAAGGACAGCAGAGTTTGGCTTGCCGCTTTTTGTGACCACATCTGGTCTTGATGTAAGCTTTGTGACCTCTGTGAACTCCTTGAGGAAAGCCTTATCTTTCAGCCCCACAAAATACGGGTAATTCTCGTTGAGTTCAGGTCGATACTCAGGTGGCTTACCGTCATACTCAGCAATAGCAAGGAGAGTCCCTGGGCCGACACCTTCATAGGCGGGTTCCCGTAGCTCGTTAGCCATTGTCTCAAGGTCGATGCCAAGTTCTTTTAGCCTGTTTGGTTTTATGGGGAGAGTTTTTGCATCCAGCTTGGTGTAAACTACAGGTGCTGCTTTCCAAGGGATCTGCTCAAATGCTCTTGCGAAATCTTTGTATGTCTTGATGCCTGCAATCACAGACATCTGTTCTTTTGTGAGAGGGGACTTCTCAGCCTTCGAGCTGGTGATCCTTTTCATGGCCTCGCGAATGTGCCTGTTAGCCTCTTTCTCAGACACCTTCCCCGTGTTAACAAGCTCTTCCCACTTGAGTCCGTAATACCTCCTGGCAAGCATACTGTTCAGGTGGTTGTTAGGGTTCATAGACGTAATGCCAACCAGGGGGAACCCGTCCCTGCGAAGTCTTGTTATGAATGCCTTGGCTGAGTTGATGTTGGTGAACCCCCACCCGTCATACAGAGCTAAGTGTCCAGGGCCTCCCCTAAACTGGACTGCGACACCGTTGGCACTTTTGTCTTTGGCACCAGAAGAATCAGAGGTAAGGACTTGGATATCTTTTCCGTTAAGATCCTTGAGGTCTGCATTCGGATTGTCAGGCGACGGACTAAACCGAACCAAATCCCTCTCCGTTAGCTTTACCTTTTGTCCTGGGTAAAACTTCCTGGTAGGACTGAAGTTAACTCCAGCTCTCGCGTAAGCGTCCTCACTGAAGACAGCAGCAGGGCCTTGGTCCTTCATCTGGATGATTCTATCCAGCCTAAAGTCTCGCCAAGGGAAATCCTTGTTTGCCTCAAAAGCTCGCCTCTGCCTTTTGGTCATTGTCCCCTCTGGAACAAGCGGGTTGTTCTTCTGGTTTCGCACAGCCAAAACCTTGTTCAAGATGTCCCGCCTGCTTGCACTGCCAAGCACATCAGCAGTGGGTGTTTCACCAGAAGCCAGTGCATTTAAGTAGGTAATCAGGTCATCAGCCATCTTGTCCCTAGACCCAAACACCTTCTGTGTTTCTGGGTTCGCGAACTCTTTGTTGATTCTGTTCCTAAGCAGAGACATGTCCACCACTTTGACACGCATGGTTCCAGCGGATGGAGAAATGATGAAGTTGTATAAGACAGCATCTCTGTTGCTGATGGGAAGGTTAGCGTATCTTGTCAGACCCCTTTTGGTCTTCGTAGTAGCAGCCGCATACAGAACATTCATCATGCCGCTGTCATTAGGCATGTCTCTGAGCTTTTCTAGGGCCTTCCTCAGGGTTCCTGTGATATTCGGGTCAGCAAGAAGTGCTTCTATTTGAGTCTGACTAAATTTGACGCCGGAGTATGACCCATCTGGCTGACGGGTAAGACCACCTTCATCTGAGACAGTGTCCAATGCTTTGGTGAGTTGAGCCGCTCTCTGGGCTTCGATCTTTTTCTCAGCAGCGTTAGACTTAATCATGACCCTCTTCCCATTGACGGTCTTTGCTGCTCCCATATCGACTAGCTCTTGAAAAGTTTTGTCATCGCTCAAATCAAAGTCACTGTAAACTCTGACAGGCGAGTCAACTGCGAGATCAATGTTGCGACCCGACCTTCTCCTAGCCCTTACGAGGTCGTCCATTGCCATGTTAAGGGCCTTGGATTGTTTGATCGGTGTATCAAAGATGTCGGACTTGAAAGTGTTGTAGACACGATCCAGCTTGCCTGCCACAAACCGCTGAGTGATGCCCCTAATGGCTTCCCTGATGGGATTACCCTTGAAGAGGTAGTCACTGTTTTTGTTTTTGATTTGGTTGGCGAAATACTCAGCACCCAATTCCTCTAGGATAGCATCGAGCTTTTTCTCCCGGCCCATGGGCTGACCACTTTCATCCACAAGAGGCTTGCCTCGCTTTTCGTATTCGTTGATGAAGGTGTCCAGCTCTTGGTCTTTGTATAGCTTGGCTACCTGATCCTTGATCCTCTGAGTCATGACCTCGAAGCCATCGATTCTTGCAAGTGCATGGAACGTCTCATGCCCCAGGGTCCTGAGGTCTGCATCAGTGTTAAGGTAAACAACAGGTCTACCGCCCTCTTCAGTGTAAGCACCGCCACTGCCTTTCAGGGTGACATCTTCTCCAGCCTTGTTCTGACTTATGACAGTGTCATTGTTTCCGTAACGGATCACGGGGCTGGCTTCAGAGGTGGACCCAAGAATGATCTGCTCCAAGTCCATTGCTTTAACTTGATCATCCAGGGTTTTGTATTTGGTCTCGATTGCAGCTCGGTCCTCTGGGGTTTTAGCTTCAAGCCAGTTTTTGACATCATTAGCTTGAGCGGACTTTCTGGCAGTTCCTGTAACGCCTTCAGCAAACCTTCCCATGGTCCCACCAAATGCGCCAAGACCCGCACCAGAACCAAGGCCCTGGGCCATGCCTTCAAGACCCCCAGTAGCTAGACCGATCCCAGCACCAATGGTGGCACCAGTCATTGCCCCAGATGCAGCTCTGCCTGCGTAGTTGATTGGGGTATCAAGAAACTTCAGGCCACCAGCTAACTTGCCAGCAGCCGTGTCAGGGGCATTCATGGCCACTCTGGCGAGTCCTCCCGTCCTAGACGGGTTAAGTTTCATCGCTTCACCAAAGCCCCTCAGAAGGCCTCCTGCGACCTCCATTGAAGCTGGTAGTCCTGCCACCAAGGCAGTCCCCATACCAGCAGTCCCCAGGTCTACTGCACCAGTGCCAACAGCAGCACCCACGCCACCAGGAACGGCATACCTTCCTAGGCCTCCTGTAGCTTCATCAACGGCTGATGCGGCTGAATCAATCTTGGAAGCTGCTGCATCACGCAAACCTGCCAACCTCCTTCCCCCGGAAGTCATAAGGTCGCCAGCTTTGACAGCAGCACCCCCAGCAACCTTGCCTACACCTTTAGATATGGTTGTCCCAACTTTCCCGAAGGGAACCACCAATGATGGATCAGCGAATTCACCTAAGAACTCTGCTGCACCCCTGTTAACCTTGGACGGGTCAATGGTGGCTGAGTTCATCCCCATCCACTCCATATATTCATTCCACGCAGACTCATCTCCACGCTCGATTGCGGAACGGACATTCTGCAACTCTTTGAGCTTCAGGAAATCTCTGTATTCGTTCTCCTTCTCATCATCAGTTCTGCCTCCAAATCCATTGATCTTCGACTGAAGGTAGCCTAGCCCCATGTTGGCTAAGGTCTCTACGTCATAGGTCCCTGTCGCAACGCCTTCGACGAAAGATCTTGAGGCAGTGCCTGGGTCAGTCGGGTTGAAGTATGTCTTTATCGCTTCAGGCAGGTTCTGAGCAAGCCTGCCTACAGTTGTTGTGGCAGCGTCCCATGCCAGTTCAGCAAAACGCCCGACAGTCATGTCAGGCTTTGCTTGGAGGTATCTCTCAAAATCCTCTTGTGTAAGCGATGAGGATGGAGTGTCTGGGTTTTGGAATCTTGCTACCAGCTTCTCATCAGGCTCGGGATAGTCACGCTTGATGATCTGCTTGATCCTCTCCTCAGACATGTTGTCTGGGAACTCAAGATCTACGTCGTAGTCTTCGAGGTATAGTTCTTGCATTACCTAAAGGTTGGCTGACCGTCATCACCGTATCTTACTTTTGGTTTCGAGGATTCGGCTTGCGGGGAGGTTGAGAAGTTGGGGAAGGCCATGCCTCTGCCAGTTTTGAATGAATCTTCAATAGGCTTTGTGATGGCAAGAACAGCATTCTTCCTTAACTGAGCTTTGAGCTTCATTGTCTCATCGCTGTCACCAGCAGAAGGGAAATACTTCAGCCTGTCGTTCTTGTATTCCTCTTGACCAATGGCTGCACCAGATTCTCGCCTCAAGTTAGCAGTGATCCAGTCCATCATGACTGCCTCGTATTGTCGCCTTTCTTGGCTTTTTAGTTGGCTAGGGATAACTGACAAGATCCCCTGCATGGGGCCAGATCTGTCATACTTGTCAGATATCTTTGCAAGTTCTTGATCAGCACTTTCCATGCGGTTAGCAAAACCGATTGCCTTTCTAGCCTCGGCATCCAGCTTGGGTGGATCAACATTAGGCCCCATCAATAAAGTGTAAATGGTTCCCGCTGCCAACGGGTTGTCCTCAATCAGTTTGTTGATTGTTTTGGCCCTGCTCTGGTTCAGCTCTTCCTGCGTTTGAGGTCGAGTGTCCGGCTTGTCCAGCTCTGCCTGCTGCTTCGCTTCCAATGCCTTCACTTGCTCTTTTGCTTCTTCAAGCTGCCTGACATTGTCGTTGAATGCATCTGTTTGCTCCATAACTTGAGCAACATCCTGTTGGTTGGGTTGAGGTGTCCCCCCCATAAAGTCTTGAATCTGACTTTCAAGCTTCTGCATTTTTGCCTCCTCAAACCCTTGAGCTTGCACACTCCTATCCAGTGGGCTACTTGAGCCAAAGCGTTCAGCAAAAGTAGGCTCAAACCTTTGAGGTTCTTGAGGCATGTCAGCGACAGGTGCTGGTGTTTGCATCCTGACATCTTGAGGACGAATTGTAGGGGCAAAGTTTTTGATGCCTTCATCAAGCCTCTGAACTTCAGCTTGAGCTTCTTCTATCCGAGGCGCGAAGTCGGTTTTCTGAACAGGGACCTCTCCTGGGATGGATGACTGCAAGAACCCTTTGACCACTGCTGCTGTTTGGTCTTGCGCGTCAATTGCACGTTGCTCCTTGGCCACCTCTCTGTCGTGAAGCTGCTTTGCCATCGACACGATGAAGCCATCAGAGATTCCCTGAAGATCGCTGAGTCCCTTGTCATCTAAAAAAGCCTTCCAATTGCCCGGCTCAACTCCATATGTCTCAGCCAAGTCCTCCGCAAAGGGAGCAAGCTTTGTTCTCAAGGAAGCAGCTTGGCTTTTAATCTTGGCCCTGCCTTCGATCCCCCTGGCAATACCCTTTCCGAATGCCGAAATGCCCCTGGCGAGGTTTTCGCCAGATCGGTCAATCATGTAAGGCTGAACGATTCCTTGCCCTGTGTAACTTTGTTGTGAGAATGACATGTTATACTGATTGAAGAGAGTTGATCTTGCTGTCCATGAACTTTCTGATGACCGGCTTCAGCCACTCGTTCTTGGAAAGCCATTCGGCAAACCTTTCACCGTGTTTCATGTAAAGCTTACGAAGCCATGCTGGACCAATGTTGAAGAGCCATCTTCTGAACATCATCCATTTAGGGTTGTCATTTCCGTAGACTTCTCGGGCTACCCAACATCCTGGTGGTGGCGGTGCCGCCTTCATGGCACTGGACATCATCCCCGCACCAATAATATCTCCTCCAGCACCCAAAGCAGCACCACCCAAGGCTGACATGTTGTTTGCGCCAGCAATGTTAGCATTCAGTTGCCCTGCATAGTTGTTAGCATAAAGGCTTCCTGCGTATGCAGACTCTGGGTTGAACACGTTGCCTGGGTTGAAGCCTTGACCTTGTCCAGCAATCATGCCTGCTTGACCAGCAGATAGCCCAGGACGTCCCAGAATGGCCATAAACGGGTCTTGAGCGGTTGCTGCATTCATCCCAGCAATCTGCTGTGCAAATGCCTGACGTCGTCTCTGAAGCTGCTCTGCTTGCAGTCCTTTGACCAAGGCCTCTTGTCCCACATCAGCCATACCAAAACCCATACCTCTCGATGCTTGAGCGGACCTGACCTGCTGTTCCATTTCTCTTGCAAGATCAGGTGGCAAGCTTGCGCCTGCTTCTAAGTCAGACATGGCTTGCCTGTTCAGTTCACTCATCAGTGCAGCCTGCTCTGGGTTGGCAGCCCTGAATGCTTCGGTAGCTCTGACGCCTAAGTCTTCGACGTCTTGAATGTCAGCCTCCCTGGCCACTCGTCTTGCATTGGCTTCGGCCTGGCCAAGCCTTGGCATGATGTCTTGCTCATACAGTTCAAGCAGCCCAGGCTGACCGTCTTTGCCCATCATGACCTCTCGCAAGACTCGGAGGTCTAGTTGAGCGTAAGCAGGCCTGCCATATTCGTCAGAGACCTCTGCTGCAAACTTGTCCGGTGCGAGGTCAATCTGCGTCTGAAGTGTGTCCCTGGTCTCCTGTGCATAGTTGCGAGGTTCAGGTGCGTCAGGTGAATACATTCCCATAGTAATTGTCCTTTTGATATTCCCTGTGTAGGGAAGTAAATTCTCTTAACGATTTCCATCCACCGCATAGGTAGACGCAGGCGAAGATGACTTCGTGATACTGGCTCTTGAGGACGTCTGAGTGACACTGTTGCACTTTGTCCTCACTCTTTTCCCATTTGTTAGCGTCCAGCCATGCATTGCTTGACATGATGAGCAGTGGCATCAGGAACGCCCGGTTTGCTTGGTAGAAAGGGTTTCCTGACACAGCCATCATCCAGGCTAACTGCATCTCGACAATCTCCTCATCAGAGATGTCTTTGTCTCCATCAACAATGTCGTCAATCTGGTGCGACCACTTGGCAAACAACTCCACAAAGTCCCAGGCCTGTTCATTGTTGTTGGTCAGGCGCAGGAAGTCGGGTTTTATGGAGGTGTCGAACTGCATCACTTCCAAGCGTAGAGCTTGAACTTCATCTTGCTGGCCATGTCGCTGGTCAGGTATGTCAAGTTGTTGGTGCTGGAATGGAACATCCAAGTTGTTTTTTGCTTAGTTCCAGAAAGCCCTAAAGTCATATTGAGTCTAACCTGAGATGCGTTTGTTTTAGTGGCGACCAAGTCCCACTCAGTATCGTCATAGGAGTAGACTATGTTTCGGGTGTCCACCTCGTCTCCAGCAACAAGGCCTAACTCGCTGACATCGCTTGTGGCAACAAGCACTGATCGGACGAGCTTGGGGACGCTGCCTAGACCGTGATTGAAAACCACCTGCCTGCTTGCTGCTGTTGTTCCAAAAATGTAGTCACCAGCAGTTCCTGAAGACAGGCCTGAGAAATAGTAACCAGGGTCACTGGTTAGTGGGCCTGCGTTGGTTCCAGAGGAAGCAAAGCCTGATTTCCAAGCCCGAACCTTGAACTTAAAGTTTGCCAGAACAGTGCTGTCTGCTGTGACTTCTTGGCCTGTGTTTTTATTCTGTATACGCAGACCGCCCCCAGACCTATTTGATATTGAATTATATTGATACTGAATTCTAACTTTCTGAGCAGAGGCATCGTAAATAACCAGCACAGCATTTCGGTTTTGACTGTGTGCTGACCAAAAGTTGTGACCGAGTTCCAACTCATCTCCAGCGTCATACTCGGTTTCGGCATCGCTCGTCTCGCAATACAGGGTTACTCTTAGGTGTTCAGGTGAATAGGCGGCACCAGTTCCGTCGACAATGCTAACTTCCTCATAACCATCGTTTGCCCTTATGTGTTCAGCGTTGTTCGACGTGTAAAACGTGTGCTGAGATATTGTGACAGGCTTATCTATCCACTCAATGTTTCCAGAGCTGTCAGTGGTTAAATATTTGTCATTGCCGTTTGTGCTAATGCTAGTGTAAGGCACTGAACTTAAACCAGCCTGTGCTGCCCACTCAGGGTCTGCTCCTGGACCCTTAGTCCTGAGGAAGTAGCCATCCGTGCCTGGGGGAAGTGTTACCAAGTCACTATTGGCATCATAGTAAAGAATTTGGCCATGCGTCCCCTGGGCAAGCTTTGTCAGGGCTAAATTGTGGTCGCTGATCTTGCTGTTGATGTCGATTCCGTTTTGCAGCTTGGATGTCTCAACAGCTCCATCAGTGATCTCTGACGAGTCCACTGTCCCTTGCAGGCTGATCCCAGGGGTGCCTAGAAGGTTGAGCTTTGAGTAAGTGACTCGTTCCGATGCGCTGAACTGATATCCAGGCTGAACATTGAAGGTAATAGCCATTTTATGCGGAGTGGTTGGTGCTGAAGCCAGTGATCTTTATTGCGGCGGTGGTGAAGGTTGAGACTCCCAAAAGAGGCTCGAAGGAAGCCAGTCTGATTACGAACGAATCTGCAATCCAAGGTATCACAGCCGAGCCAGAAACCGACCAAGGATTCCCGGCACCCGAAGCTGGCAAGTGATATGCAGCGGGGAAGTAGGGATTTGCCGCGTCACCATAAAAAACACCTGCACCTTGACCCGGTTCTCCAGACAAAGTGTATGCGATATGTATCGCTGAAACTTGATCTTTACTTGTCAATACGGATTGAGTTCCAGATATAATTGAATCCGTAATTGTTTTGTTTGAAAATGCTGTTTGAGCCAAAACGCCAGTAGAAGATGAACCAATCCCAGATGAAGCTCCCGCTAATGACATGAAATTGGTCAGGTTGTTAATTTCATAATCGTTTGCGTAATCAGCCAAGGTCTTGGATGTGGCAGTCTGGACAACACCAGTAAAAGCACCAGAACCATCTTCAAAGTCTCCGCTTGATCCATATGTTCCCCCAGGGTTTTGCATAACAAAGTACCAGGGATTGGTAGCAGGAACAAAGCTAGGGATTGTTGGTTTGGTCTGCTCCAACACCCACTTTGAGTTAAGATCGGAATGCAGCGATAAACTTCTTCTGGCTGGAACCGTGAAGGTTGTTTCTCCTGACAGCAGGTCTGATGATGAAACGACAAGATCGGAAGCAGATGAATTAATTATCACCTTGCTGTTGATGACCCCAAGCTCTGGTGTTGGAAGATATGGAGAGGCCCATGCTCCAGTGATGAAGCTTACGTGCTTGCCGAGGGTAATTAGGTCTGTCTCAACATCGTTCAGCGTCTGCCAAGCTGCCTGTGGGTCCCCAATTCTGACAGATGGGTTGCCAGCAGAACCTGATTCATTTGACCACGCGAGGCCAGTGGTCGCCTCAAAAGTTCTGACGTTAGCTGCTCCCAGCCCATCCACCTGAACAAAACCAGAGGTGCCGCTCAAGTTGTCTATCGAGCGAATGTTTCCGTCGGCATAGTTCAGATGCTCAATCGCATCAATGAACTCGGTTCTCGTTACTGTAGACTCGCCAATAGGCGCGTTCACTGAATCTACACTGAAGTTTTTAGTGCTATCGGGCATGTTACCAAGTTCCTCCGTGAACCCCTTCTCTGCGTTGTCCAGAGGTGGATCCACTAGTTATTGAATGTATTCTGATTCGACCTTCTAGGCCTTGAAATTTGATTTGAAAATAACCACCGCGACGATCAACGCGCAGCTTGTGAGTGTAATACTGATAGAGATCTAGCTGCATCCCGTCGGCACCCAAAAGAGTCCCTCCCCCTGGTTCAGTTGCGTTGAGGATGACAGAGTAATCTTCTTTGCCTGGGTTTTCGTGGTCGGTGTTAGGGTTGCCAATGTCCCAATCATCGATCCCGAAAGTCATGTATTTCGTTCTGTCTGGGAACGAATAAGAGGTGTCATCAAGGATAACTGTTTCTTCTTTCACCCCATCAACAATAGCCGTCACCTTGTAGCGAGGATCCCAGGTTGAAATGAACACTTGAGTTTCTTGGAACCTGCGCCTGTTGCCAGAGGCAAAGCCATAACCCCTGGTGGTCACCATGAAGTCAATAGGTGTATCGACCACTCGGATCAACCTGTCGTTAATGACTGTCACATACGGATCGTTTGATTTGATCTGAATGGGTGTTGAGTTAATGAACCTGACTCCACAGTCAAGTTGCTGCACTTCATCAACACCGTGGGTCCAGTCTCCTGATGCATACCCTAGGTAGAGGTTGTCAGCAGGTATTACGCACGGATCAGCAGATTCATCATTACCGACCCCCCAAAGCCACCCGTCTTCGTCATCATACGTATTGACTGTCATCTCCTCTATAAACGAGGAAGATTCGCCAGAGATGTCCACATCAGCATCATCTATGACTCCACGCTCACGACTAGCAGTGATTGTTGTTCCACCATTGACTTGAAGTGTTTTGCCTTCATCGGGGATCTTGCTGACCAAGACATCATAGGTGAATGACTGGCTAGACTCATTAGTAGATTCTGTTTCCCCATACTCATACAGGCCAACCACACCGTCATAGTTAACGTAGTAGAGCTGTTCGCTACCCTGGAAGTCTGCGACAAAAAGATACTTCACCTTGATGGCTTCACCTTCGTCATAGCCACTCCACGCTTTGTTCAGGAAATCGTAGACCAGAACAGCATTGTTCTGCTGGGACCCGTCAAGAGGCACCGACAAGTAGTATTTGTTCCGCCAATAAGCGGCACAAGCAGTGTCCCTGGCGGTGGACATGTCAATGCGGTCAATGACTGGCTGTAGAGGGGTGCTAATAGGCTCTGAGACGCCCTGTAGCTTGTTTTGTTCAGTCTGCCGTAGCGATACGACCCCCCGCTGGGAAAGGAACCACAGATCGGCTCCTGTGTTAGCTACTGACCGAGGCCCTACAAGGCCAAATTCAGTTGTCACTTGATCCAGGACTGCGTTTTGCCCCCAGTCACCAACCAGATTGCTGACCGCATAAATGCTGGTTGTCTTAAATACTACGACCGACTGATCGTTAAACTTAAAGAGCCTCTCAATGCCGTCAGAGTCACCTTGGTTTATTTTAAACGAAGCATAGACCGGGTCATACGACGTATAATCAAGTATGTCCGAAACCGCGACATGGTCAGCCTTGTAACCCAGAGCAGGTTTGTGAGGAACGAGCAGGCGATTCTGGAAAAAGAGGGTGGACTTTGCATTAGGTATGTTCTCCGTCCCACCCGCGCCAGACGCCGCTGGGGCCTCAATAAATCCTTCTTCAAAATTAGTTAGAACCAAATGAGAGGCAGAGTCTCCCCTGGAAAGGATGCACTTATCGAAGGCTTGGGTGAACCAAAATACATCCTCCGTGTTAGCGTCTTGGTAAAGAGTTGGTGGAACGGTGAGGTCAACTGCACACTTAACTCTGACAGCAGTGTTCCCCGGCCTGATTCTATACAGCAGAATATTTGTGTCGTCTACACTGGTGGCGACTAGGACCCAATCAACTCCGTTTGGGTCATTCCAGACACCGACACCATACACATCTCCAAGATTTCCCCTGAGAAAGCCACGAAAATCAATGTCCCCTTCGTCCCAATTAATTGGCCACTCCCAGGCATCCGTAAGATTGCCCCACGTTACGGGCGTGACGCCTTTTCTGGGTTCTGCAACTCCAAATCGGAATCTTGCATTCCGAGCGTCGGCGACCATTCCTGGGGCCAGAAGATGAGGGCTAGTCCGCATGTCAACACCGACAAAGCCATTGTCGCCATCAGTAATTGGAGCGTCATCGTTCTGAGTGTATGTCCTATGCTGCCTCAATGGTAGAACCCTGCCTTTTGCAGGACCTTGTCCAGGATCTGATTGCTATGATCCCAGTTTAATTTCATACCCCTCTCAGACGCCTTTAGCTCCCTGTCGGACCTTCGGTTACTGTATACCTCTCGCATTCTGTCAACAAGACTGGCTTGTCTTGCTATAGCCCATAAACCTCTGTTGTCATAATGCCCGTCTGACTCTTGCAAATCATAGTCAACTGGGTATCCAACGCCTTCGTCAAAAAACTCAGTTATCCCGCCGTAGTTAACAGCGATGACGCTTCTGCCCGTGGCCATTGCCTCATGCTGATGCAACCCCCAGCCCTCACCTTTTGATGCACTGACAAAGCAATCAATGTTTGCATACCAGTCAGCCAGTTGCTTGCGAGTCCAGAACTCCTTCTTGAACTTGATCCTGGGATCATCAATGTCGATGTCTGGGTCATCAGGGTGACACTTAACCAATAGCCTTACGTCTTTCCTGCTTTTCGGGAATGCCTTCTTCCAGGCATCAACCACTTCAGGCAAACCCTTCCTACAGCCCCCAGCAAAAGTCCTTCCAGCAGTTCCGAAGATGTAAACATCTTTCTTCACCGGAGGGGTGTATCGATACATCTCTGTATCTATACCCATGGGGACCTTGACCATGGGCCTCTTGACCCCCTGAGCGTTAAAACAAATCTGATTGAATGCACTAGGCACCACAACCAGATCTGAGTTATTCAGATTAATCACACCATCCTTGTTCAACCTAGAGGTCTCCCACATGGTGTTGTAAACAGTCATCTTGTCCCCTCTGGGGGAAAAGGACGGACAATGGATGATCATTTGCCAGTCCTCCAGTTGGGGCTGACTGACCAGGGAATCCCTGATCAGTTTTGGTATAGGGCCTCTCCCGAACTCAGCCGATACAGGATAAATTGTTGTGTATCGACCCAGTTTGGCCAGACCCTCTGCCACTCGGAATAAATGTAGGCTGTAGGATGAAAAGCCATCTACAACCCCCCTCAGACATGCTCGCTTCATAAATCATTTGCCAAGGAGATTTAGGGCTTGCTGAATCATGGGCTGAGTGCCTGCAAGCTTTTGTTCTACCCTAACCTTGGACTTTACCTCTTGTGCTATTGATTGATCCAGCTTGGACAACTGCTCCTTAAACTCCTGAGCAGCGGACACTGCTGAAACAGCAGCACCTTTCCACTTTTTCCCCTTGATGTGTGCGAAGATTCCAAGCAGCGCCAACACACTGTTTGCAACAAGTCCTCCGTATGGGGCTGGAGTGAAGTCTCCAATCAATGAAACAGTGGAAGCGACTTTAGGGGAAACGACATATC
>Ga0194023_1000056_pt1 | contig 17279 bp, 16 predicted proteins | sample IW6Sep16_MG_FD_140348 | JGI IMG/M metagenome (GOLD analysis project Ga0194023, IMG submission 140348) | Freshwater microbial communities from the Broadkill River, Lewes, Delaware, United States - IW6Sep16_MG | ecosystem: Environmental > Aquatic > Freshwater > River | place: USA: Delaware...
AGATCGCCTCACGGCGCTCAAGACCGAGGGCCTCCCCGAACACCCCAGCGGTCGCCATGGCCTCGAGATGAGCGAGGTCGAGGTCGGGCACCCGTCGAACGAGATCCTCCATCGAGGTGAACGCGCCGCCGTGCTCACGCTCAGCTACGACCGATTCGGCCAGCGACGAACCGAGTCCCCGCACCGAGGACAGCCCGAGGCGCACCACCGACCCGTTCTCCTCGAGGGTCGCCCCGGCCAGCGAGGCGTGCAGGTCAGGGGTGCGCACCTCGACCCCGTGGCGACGGGCGTCGCGCACCAGGGTGTGCGGCGACCAGAACCCCATCGGTTGAGCGTTGATGAGCGCCGCGCAGAACGCCGCCGGCTCGTGGTGTTTGATCCACGATGAGGCGTAGACGAGGTAGGCGAACGACACCGAGTGCGACTCGGGGAAGCCGTAGTTCGCGAAGGCGCGCATCTTCATGTAGATCTCGTCGGCCACCTCCCCGGTGATGCCGCGCTCGGCCATCCCGCTGTAGAGGCGTTCACGGAGGCGTTCCATGCGAACCGTCGATCGTTTCGATCCCATCGCCTGACGAAGTTCGTCAGACTCGGCGGCGGTGAACCCAGCGACGTCGATCGCCATCTGCATGAGCTGTTCTTGGAAGAGCGGCACCCCGAGCGTCTTCGCGAGGGAGTTCTCGAGCAGGGGATGCAGGTAGGTGACCGGCTCGAGCCCGTTGCGGCGACGGATATACGGGTGCACCGAGCCGCCTTGGATCGGCCCGGGTCGAATGAGGGCCACCTCGACCACCAGGTCATAGAACCGTCGCGGCTTCAACCTCGGCAGGGTCGCCATTTGGGCCCGCGACTCGACCTGGAACACCCCGACGGTGTCCGCCCGGCAGAGCATCGCGTAAACCTCGTCCTCTTGGGGGATGGTGGCGAGGTCGACCTCGTAGCCGCGGTGCTCAGCGATGAGGTCGACCGCGAGATGCAGGGCCGAGAGCATGCCGAGGCCGAGCAGGTCGAACTTGACGAGGCCGGCAGCCGCGCAATCGTCCTTGTCCCACTGAAGCACCGACCTCCCCTCAGCGCGGGCCCACTCGACGGGGCACACCTCGATGACCGGCCGATCGCACATGACCATGCCCCCCGAATGCACGCCGAGATGCCGTGGCGCTCCGCGGAGTCGAGCAGCGAGTTCGAGCACCTCGGCGGGGATCGAAGTGCCGGCCTCGGCGGTCGCGGTGAGCCCACCCCCGCGCTCGACCTCCCGCGACCAGGCGTCTTGTTGTCCGGGTTCGGCTCCGAGTGCTTTGGCCGCGTCACGCACCGCCGACCGCGTTCGGTAGGTGATGACGTTGGCGACCTGCGCGGCGTGGTGTCGTCCGTGACGCTCGTAGACGTATTGGATGACCTCCTCGCGGCGGCCGGACTCGATGTCGACGTCGATATCGGGAGGTCCGTCGCGATGCGGGGAGAGGAACCGCTCGAACAACAACCCGAGTGAGACCGCGTCGGCCGCGGTGATGCCGAGCGCGTAGCAGACCGCCGAGTTCGCGGCGCTGCCGCGGCCCTGGCAGTAGATGTCGTTGCGTCGGCAGAAGTCGACGATGTCCCAGACGACGAGGAAGTAGCCGGCGAAGCCGAGTTGTTCGATGAGCGCCAACTCGCGATCGATCGTCGACCAGGCTCGAGCGCGGAGGGAGAGATCCTCTCCACCGGACGGTCGGGTGCCGTAACGGCGATGCCCGCCCTCCTCAGTGAGTCGACGGAGGAATCCCATCTCGTCGAGTCCGTCGGGACAGGGGAAAGGCGGGAGCGACGGGGCGACAAGGGAGAGATCGAAAGCGGCTGCTCGGGCGATCTCGACAGTGCGCTCGATCACACCCGGATACCTCGCGAACCGTCTCGCCTGCTCCGCCCCTGACCGCAGATGAGCGCCGATCCCCCCGGGCAACCACGGGTCAGCCGAATCGAGACTGCGGCGCGCCCCAACGGCGGCGGCGACCGCGGCGAGATCGGCATCGGCGGGGGTGGCGTGATCGACGTCGTTCGCGGCGACGCACTCCACACCGACCCGATGGGCGATCTCCACCAGGGCGTCGTTGCGGTGGTGGTCGATCGGATCGCCGTGATCCCAGATCTCGACGAGCACCCGGTCGCGACCGAAAGCGCTAACGAGTCGCTCCAGTTCGGCGCGCGCCGCCGCGGGACCGTCGGTCATCAGCGCGCCGGGAACGAGCCCGCTGCGTCCACCGGTCAGCACCCAACACGACCCGGCGACCGTCTCGGCGACCTCCTCCAACTCGAAGACCGGTGCGCCCTTCGACCCGGCGAGTTGGCCGAGGGAGAGGGCGCGGGAGAGGCGGGCGTAACCGGGGGTGCCGTCGGCGAGGAGGACAAGTCGCCCCCCAGGGCGCAGTCCCCGAGAGGCCCGAGCCGTCTGAGTTGGCGCGATCTCGGCGCCGAACATGGTGGCGATCCCCATCTCTCGAGCTGCCTCAGCGAAGCGCACCACCCCGTAGAAGCCGTCGCGGTCGGTGATGGCGAGGGCTTCGAGCCCCAACCGAGCCGCCTCGACCACCAGCGCCTCAGGATGCGAGGCCCCTTCGAGAAAGGAGAAGTTCGATCGGCAGTGCAATTCGGCGTAGGGCACGCCTTGAGGTGCCGGGCGGTGGTCAGGAGCGCTGAAGGGTTGCCGTCGCCGACTCCAAGCCGGGGCATCACCACCCGCGTTCCATGACGGGGATCCGACGGGGCGACCGTCAGGGCCGACACGACCAGAGAGACGGGCCTCGAGCTCGCTCCATGTCCACTCCGGGTTGGTGAATCCCACCGCACCAGTATCGAACATATGTTCGATACTGGCAACCGGATCTATCCGTCAGGGTCGAGATGCCGAAGCAGTGAGGCCAACCGAGGGTCATCGGCTCGTTCGATTGCAGAGGGCCAGTCGAACCAGGCGACATCGGGGCTCTCCCCTTCGGGTGGGGCCGGATCAAGATCGGGGGCGCCGAGGAGGTAGCGAAGGTCGAGGTGGGTGTGTCCGCGGCCGCCGGGATGGACGTCGACGTGCACCAGCCGCGGAGCGACGTCGTCGCCGGGCATCTCACCGGGCTCGGCGATGAATGAGACCGGCAGGCCGGTCCCCGTGACGAAAGAGACCGGCAGGCCGGTCTCTTCTGCCGCCTCGCGGAGCGCGGCGGACCAAGGTGTCTCACCGGGATCGACATGCCCACCGGGCTGGATCCACATGTCGAGTCGGCGATGACGCAAAAGCACCACCCCTCGCTCACCGATCACGATGGCCGACCCCGTGATATGCACCGCGTCGGCGTCAATATCGAACGGGTCGAGTCCAGCGGCGATCAGTCGATCGACCTCGGCGGCGAACCGCTCGATCGAACGTCGCTCGTCATCGTCGATCGGCTCCCGTGCGAGCACCTCGTCGCGCACCTCGCGGGCGAGGTCGTGACGAAGCGGATCAGACCCGGGCGCACCCATGGCGGCGACCGTACCGGGGTCACCCATAAGTGGCCTCGATCGACCACTGCCTCCGCTGCACCGCCACGAGATGCGCACTGTCATCGTCGAGCACCACCTGCAGCCGAGCCGAGCGCCTCACCGCCGGCGACCACCAACGCTCATGCAGCGGCCACGGGCCCGCCCACGCAACGATCCGACGTGACCCTGTCCGGTCGACCAGTTCATGAGGGGGCGAACTCATCTCGCCTCGACCGGTCACGAGCACCGGCTCACCGGAGATATCAAGAAGGCGGACCTCAAGAGGGTCGCGGTGGACCACCGTCGGCGCCGGAGCCGGCAGAGCTCCCGGCCAGGGCGCGGCATCACGCGACACCCGAGCGGCGTCGAGGAGGTCGACGGTGTCGGCCGGCACCCACCGGTGGCGATCGACCGGCGAGCGACCACCGGACCACACCGGCACCTCGACCGCCCCACCCTCAACGAGCGAGGTGAGCCGAGTGACGGCGCGGAGGGCAGCCTCGTCGCGTTCGGAACGCCCTCCCCAGAGCCCCTCCTGGGAACCCTCATCGGGCCGGACCTGCTCAGCCGCGAGGCGCACCAGCACCACTCCCGAAGTGACCGCGCCCGGTCGACGATTCCAGGCGTCGACCTGCCATCGAACCCGATCGATAACCGCGGCCGCCGACAAGCCCTCCTCCCGATACCAACAATGCTCGCTGCGCTCGGAGTGCTCGGTCTCGATCGCGACGCGAACCGCGACACAGACACGTCCTGATGCGGCGACCTCGGAGATCAACCGCTCGGCCCGCTCGCGGACAGCGAAGACCACCGCCGACGCATCGTGGATCGGGTCGTCGACGGCGAGTTCCACCGCGCTGGTCGACTCGTGGACGACGGTGTTGACCGGGCGCTCATCGATGCCATTGGCCAGCCGGTGAGCGTGCAGACCGACCGGACCGAACCTCGAGACGACATCGGAGGGGGCGAGCGACGCCAACTCGCCGAGGCGTCGTATGCCGAGACGGTCGAGCAGCGAGACGAAATCGACCGGAACCTCACCGATCTCAGCCAGCCACGCCACCGGCAGACCCGAGACGAGTTCGGGTGAGCCCTCGGAGGGGACCACCTCGGGGCGGCCAGCCGCGATCGACACGAGGGTCGCGAGCGCGGAGAGCGCTCGACCATCGGCGACCCCGACGCCGGGTGGCGACCACCCAGCGGGTCGCAACTCCGCCAGATCGACGGCCAAACGATCGAGTAGGGCTCGCTCACCTCCGAAAAGGCGCGACGGCCCCCGGGCCGGAAGACGGATGTGCCCGGGCTCGACCAGTTCGACACCCGGGACGTACTCAGAGAGGACCTCGAGCACCGGTTCGAAGGCGGCCAACTCAAGCGCCGGATCACGATCGACGATGAGCAGGTCGGGACAGGCGCGCAGGGCGGAGCGCCGCCGTTCGCCGACGCTGATGCCGAACTCGGCCGCGCCTGGGGAGACGGCGATCAACCGGTTGGCGACGATGACCGCGGTGGGGCGCTCCGGAGGATGCCCGAGGGCCGACACCGGCCAGTCGGACCACCGGATGGTGATGGTGCGAACGCCGACCGTCACGTGATCAGACCGCGGTGCGGATCGGGTCGGAGACGGCCACCTCGGCGGCGCGCAGACGACCGTCGCACCCGGGGAGCGAGACCGATGCGACTCCACCTCGGTGCACCCTCCGCCCCGATGCCCGCACCTCGACATGCCGATCGACGAGACGACCTGTGCCGGGTCCGATGCCGTGCCAGGACGGCCCGGCTGATGAGAGGTCGACGTCGATCTCGAGACCGCGCGGGTCGCCGATGACGAGCAGACACCCCGCCCGGGAGCGGAGTCGGCGGCGGATGGCTGTGGCCAACGGAGCGGGCACACGACCGGGCGGACAGGTGAGGAGCAACTCGAACCCGTCGAGAGCGGCGAGGCAGAGATCGGCCCAGGCCCGCACTCCGTCGGCGCCTGGACGCACCCGAACGAGCCGTTCGAGCGGAAGACCGGCATCGGCGACCGCCTCGACACCGAGGTCGTCGACTCCGAGCACCGCGATCCACGAGCCGAGGGCTACCGCGCTTGCCGAAGCGGCGATCGCTAGGGAGCGGGCCGCTGGCCCCCGGCATGCCACCGCCTGCCCCCGGACGAGACCCTCAGCGCCGAGCAAGGCCCCGAGGACCGGATCGATGGGAAGGGTGCGCTCGGTGGCGAGGCGAGCGGCGCCGAGCCGCTCGATGCCATGAGGTGGAGCAGCGTCTCGCGGCGGGACACCGAGAGCGGAAGGCGCCGAATGCGACGTGTTCGGGATGCTCATGCGCCGATCGTATCGAACAGGTGTTCGATACGACTCAGTCAGGCTGATCCGGGCCCTGTTGGTCACGACCCGACCCTCCTCGCCAAACTGGTCCTATGTCGATCCCCCGCGTCCTCACGCTCATGGGCTCGGGCGAGACCGCCCCGACGATGGTCTCGACCCACCGTCGACTCGCGGCCCGTCTCGAACCCTCCCCCGGCCGGGTGCGCGCCAACGTCACCGCCGCCGTGCTCGACACCCCCTACGGATTCCAGGAGAACGCGCCCGAACTGGCCGAACGCGCCGTCGCCTACTTCGCCGAGTCGATTGACGTCGACCTCGCGGTAGCGGGCCTCACCCGCATCATCGACGCCGACGGCCTCGCCGTCGAGCGCGGCCTCGAGATCCTTCGGCGCAGCGACTACCTCTTCGCCGGACCAGGCTCGCCGACCTACGCCGTCGAGCAGTGGCGCGACTCCGCCGTACCCGCCGTGCTGCGATCGAAACTCGACCGAGGCGGTGTCATGGTGTTCGCCTCGGCCGCCGCGCTGACCATCGGTGTCGCCACCGTCCCCGTCTACGAGATCTACAAGTGCGGACATGAGCCGTTCTGGGCCGACGGGCTCGACCTCCTCTCGGCGATCGGCATCGACGCCGCGGTGATCCCGCACTACGACAACGCCGAGGGCGGCCATCACGACACCCGCTTCTGCTATCTCGGCGAGCGACGACTGATCGCGATGGAGGCCATGCTCCCCGACCGCGCCTGGGTGCTCGGTATCGACGAGCACACCGGACTCGTCATTGACATCGACGCTGGATCGGCTGAGGTGACCGGTAACGGCGGAGTCACATTGCGGGTGGACGGGCAGTCCCGCCACCATCCGAGTGGCACCGTGATGGATCTCGCGATGCTCACCGATCGCGACGCGGTCGCACGGGTGATCGGAGGCACGTCCGCGTCGTCGCCGCAGTCGGCCGATTCCGACCCGAGCCCCGAAGTCGCATCACCCGCGACGGCGGAGGTAGTGGCGACCTCGCTCGCCGAGGAGGCCGATCGCGCCGATGCCGCGTTCACCGCCGCCCTCACCGCGGGCGACGCAGCAACGGCCACCGGGGTGATGCTCTCCCTCGAGCAGGCGATCTGGGCCTGGTCGGCCGACACCCTTCAGAGCGACGAAACCGATCGCGCCCGGCAGGTGCTGCGGTCGATGGTGACCCGTCTCGGCGATGCCGCGGTCGGAGGACTCGCCGATCCGCGCTCGGTGGTCGGCCCGCTCGTTGAGACCTTGCTCGAGTTGCGGGCCTCGGCTCGTACGGAGCGACGCTTCGAGACCTCGGATCTCATCAGGGACCGTCTCGACGCCAACGGCGTCGAGGTTCGCGACACCGCGGACGGCGCCGAGTGGGACCTGCGAGCCTGACGGCTCAGGCGGTGCGGGAGCCCGCGGCGACCTGGTCGAGCAGGTCGAGGAGGTCGTCGAGACCAGCGGAGTGATGATCAGCTCCGACCGAAGCAGCAACGGCTCGCGATGCGATGCCCCTCCCTCCGACGATGACGGGCATGTCGGGCTCGGCCTCTCGGATCGCAAGCACCGTGTCGCGACACGACTCGAGAGAGTCGGCATGGGTCACCGAGACCACGACCGCAGCCGACCTGGTCTCGCGAGCGGCGGAGACAAACGACGACGCCGGGGAGTCAGCACCAATATCGGACACCTCCCAACCCGCGGCGCGAACCAGGTCAGAGAGCATCGAGACGACGAGCCCGTGGCGCTCTCCGGACGGCGCACCGATCACCACGGATCCGCGGGAGCGGCCCCGTCGCACGAACTGGGGTCCGAGGCGACCGATGATCCGTTGCACGATGCCGGTCGCGCGGTGTTCAACGGAGATGTCGAGCTCACCGGCGGCCCAACGTTCACCGATGTTGACGAGCGCCGGCGAGATGACTTCGGTGTATACGCGAGCCGGCGTGGAGCCTGCAGCGAGTGCTGATTCGATCACTGACCATGCCCCTCCAGCATCACCAGCCACCAGACGCGAGTGCATTCGCTGGCCCCAGTCGACACGTCCGCGGGGGGCGCGCTCGGCGGGCTCCTCAGATGGTTCCGCCCGGAAGCGATCGAGTTCCGCGCGTGACACCCGCCAGGTTCCGGAGCGCTTCACCGCGTCGAGCTGACCGAGGCGCACGTACCGATAGGCGGTCATGTAGTGCACGCCGAGTTCGGCTGCTGCTTCGTGCAGCGTGAGACCCTCGTCGCGGACCATTTCTCAGAAATTACGGCTAGGGATGGAAACCTGCGTGACTGTGCCGAACGGCGTCGTCGGGTTGTTCAGCCCTTCAAACGGGCCCTCGCCGCCCTGGACCGCTCGAGAAGGTGCGGCGGAACGAGGGCCGCGGCGGCTGACCACGGATCGCTCGAGTCGCCCTCAGCGACAGCGGCGGCCGGCGTGTCGGGCACGAGATCCTCGAACGTCGGAGGCTCAACACCTGGCAACCAGTATTGATAAAGGTCGCGCACAATGTCAGACAGGCCATCGGAGGTCGCCCCCCGCTCAAGCTCGACGGTCACGATGTTCGCGTAGACGTGCACCGTGTGCACTCGTCCCGTGGCGAAGAGCCGTCGGGCGAGTTCATCGGTCGGACGGACGCCCCACGCGTCGGCCACCGAGGCGTACCGCTCGTGGCCCTGCCCCGATAGGGCGCGATTCGTCTCAAAGCGCACCACCCCGGGCGAGGCACTCGCACGCTCGACGACACCGACCAACTGACCCATGAGCGGTCAACCTAGCGTCCGGTCGCACCGGAGTTCCGAATCCACGAGGCATGACGACCCACATCGATCGACCCCCCGGAAGGGCGGTCGCGGATAACGTCGCGCCGTGCCTCGGCAACGACTCGTGTGGGCCGCCCACAACCCGGCCCGACTGGTACTGATTGCCTTTAGCACCCTGATTGTCGTCGGAACGGTGCTCCTCCGGCTCCCCGCATCAGTGGATGGCGATCATCCCGGCCTCCTTGACGCGCTCTTCATGTCGACCTCTTCGGCGACGGTCACCGGGCTCGCCACCTTCGACATCTCAGTGCTCTCGCTGACCGGAGAGTTGGTGGTACTCGCGCTCATCCAGGTGGGTGGCTTCGGCATCATGGCTCTCGGCTCGATCCTCGCCATCATCGCCTCGCACCGGATGGGGCTCTACCAACGAAGGTTCACCAGCGCCGAATTCGGATCCATCGATAACGAGGACCTGAAGTCGATCATGAAGCGCGTCGCGCAGATCACGCTCTCGGTCGAGGGCGCGATCGCGGTCGTGCTCTTCGCTCGATTCACCATTACCTACGGCGAAGCTCCAGGACGCGCCGCGTACAGCGCGGTGTTCCACGCGGTGTCAGCATTCAACAACGCAGGCATCTCGCTGAACTCCGACAGCCTGATTCCATACGCCACTGACTGGACGGTGCTGCTCGCCATGAGCGCCGGATTCATCATCGGCGGCCTCGGATTCCCGGTGCTTATCGACATCGCCCGAAAGGTGAAGGGAAAGCCGGAGGGCCTCGGCTACCGGCGCGGTCACCTCAACGCCTCACGGTGGCTCCTTCACACCAAGTTGGTCGTCGCGACGACCGCGGTGCTGCTCGTGCTCGGTCCGGTCGTGATCGCCATCGCGGAGTGGGGCAATCCAGACACTCTCGGTCCAATGGCGGCCGGGGAGAAGATCCTCACGGCGTGGTTCGAGGGTGGAACCGCGCGAACGGCCGGCTTCTCGACAATCGACATCGGCGCGCTCAGCGAGCCGACGCAAGTTTTTATGAGCACGCTCATGTTCATCGGCGCGGGCCCGGCGTCAACGAGCGGAGGCATCAAAGTGACCACCTTCGCTGTGCTCGGTTTCGTGATCTGGGCCGAGGCGCGCGGTCAACGCGATGTGAACGCATTCGGTCGGCGCCTTCCACGAGGACTCATCCGCCAGGCGATCACCGTCGCCTTGCTCTCGGTCGGTCTCGTCATCGGCACGGCGCTCGTGCTCATGTCGGCTGCCGAGATCACGCTCACTCCGGCGCTGTTCGAGGCGGCCTCAGCCTTCGGCACCGTCGGTCTCTCGACCGGCATCACCGGTGACCTCCCGCCGGCCTGTCAGGTGCTGCTCGTACTCGTCATGCTCGCTGGGCGAATCGGACCGGTCACGTTCGTGACGGCCCTCGCACTGCGTAACGTGGACCTGCCATACCGATTCCCGGAGGAGCGACCGATCATTGGCTGAGCGAATCATCCACAACGTGAAGAACATTCTCGACGGTTCCCGCTTCGAGCACCGCGGCGAGATCGTCGTGATCGGTCTCGGTCGGTTCGGCCTCGCCCTCGGACGTGAGTTGATGAACCTCGGCCACCCCGTGCTCGCCATCGATCGCGACCCCCATCTCGTCGAACTTCACAAGGACGAGTTCACTCAGGTCACCACCGGCGACACGACGAGCAAACGAACACTTGAATTTCTCGGAGTCGATCAAGCCAAGACCGTGGTGGTGTGCATCGGCAACAACGTCGAGGCCAGCCTGCTTACCGCCGCACTCGTGATCGAGCTCGGCGTCCCGAACGTCTGGGCGAAAGCCATCACCAGTGAGCACGGCAAGATCCTCTCCACCCTCAACGTGCACCATGTCACCTTCCCGGAGGCCGAGATGGGGGTGCGTGTCGCGCACCTTGTGACGGGCAAGCTCGAGGAATACGTCCGCTTGAACACCGATGTTCCTGACGGCCTGCTCAAAGAAGAAGATGAGTTCGTCATCTCGCAGATGACGGTTCCCGAGCGCTTCGCCGGTCAAGCGCTCGGCACAGCGGGCATCCGCGCCGATTACCGGGTCACCGTGGTGTGCATCAAGCCCGACGGTGGCAAATTCACCTACGCCGAGGCTGAGACCGTGCTCGGGCCGAAAGACCACATCGTCGTCGCCGGGCATCCTGCCGATGTCGAGCGCTTCGCCGGCGTGAAGCACGGCTGATCCCCGCGCTCCGGTTCCCCGCTCAGAGCGACAGACCCCCGTGCCCGCCGGTACGTTCGGAGGCATGTCCGACCGTCGGGTCTCCGCCACGCGTTTCGTCGCCGCCCCCGCGAGCGAGGTGTTCGCCCTCCTTCAGGATCCCTCCAAGCACGCGCTCTTCGACGGCTCCGGGATGGTCCAGTCGAGCCGTGGCGAGACGACGCGCCTCGAGATGGGCTCGCGGTTCGGAATGTCGATGAAGATGGGGCCGCTTCCGTATCGCATGTCGAATCGGGTGGTCGAGTTCGAGCAAGACCGACTCATCGCCTGGGCGCACTTCGGCAAGCACCGTTGGCGCTACGAGCTGTCACCGGTGGAAGGCGGCTGCGAGGTGACCGAGACCTTCGACTGGTCGACCGCGCGTTCCCCCAAGTTCATCGAGCGTGCCGGTTATCCGAAGGCGAACCTTCGCGCGATCGAAGCCACCCTCGACCGACTCGCGGCGATGTTCGCTCCGTCGGAGGAGCCGGGCGATGACGCCTGAGGTCCACTACTACTGGCGACCCGGTTGCCCGTTCTGCTCGATGTTGCGCCGAGGCCTCGACAAGCGCGGCATCGCGACCGTCGATCACAACATCTGGGACGACCCGGAGGCAGCCGCGATTGTCCGATCTCACGCCCGCGGCAACGAGACCGTGCCGACGGTCGTCATTAACGGCGTCGGCTTGGTCAATCCGTCGGCTGACGCGGTCGCTGCCCTTCTCGAGCGATCAACCAGCAACGCCTGAGGTCACCGGCGCGCGTTCAGGCGCGGCAGTCGGCGCAGAGACCGTGGATGTCGACGTTGTGTCCGGTGACTGAGAAACCGGCTGCTTCCGCGACGGCGTCGAAACCGGTGTCCATATCGCGTTCGACATGTTCGGGAAGGGTCACATCGGCGACGTTGCCGCATTCATCGCAGACCAAGTGGTGATGGTGGCCGGCGAGGTCCTCGTGGATCTCGAAGCGGATGTGGTCGTCGCCGATGGTCAGGCGTCGAACAATGCCGATCTCGGCGAGCACCGCGAGGTTTCGGTAGGCGGAGCTCTGCGCGAGGCGAGGTGACTGTTCGAGTAACCCCGGCAGGGTGACGGGCCGGCCGACCTCGATGAGCGCATCGACGAGTTCACGACGATTGCCGGTGTAGATCTGGCCGACCTCAGCCAATCGAACCCGGATCAGCCGGTGGATCTCAGCCTCGCGACTCATCGGTTGCCTCCCCTTCGGTCGTCGCCGTGCGAGTGGTCGTGATCGTGATGGTGACCGTGGTGGTCGAGGTGCGCGGCGAGATCAGCGGGCACGAACGAGGCCTCGTGGTCGTGGTGGTGCTCGTCGACGACGACGGCCGTGCCATCTGCGAGCACCATCCGCCCGCCGAAAGCCTCGGCGAGCAGATCGGGCACGAGGACGTCCTCGGGACGACCGTCAGCGAGCACACAGCCAGCCATGAGCAGGACCCGATCCGCGCGCGAGGCCTCGCCGAGGTGGTGGGTGGAGAAAACGACCGTGCCGCCGCTGCGAGCGTGTTCGTCGATCACTTCGAGGATTCGGGCTTGACTCGGGAGGTCGAGGCCAGTGATGGGTTCGTCGAGGAGCAGTACCTCGGCTCCGGAGGCGACCGCCTTGGCCACCAGCACCCGCTGCCGCTCGCCTCCAGAGAGCGCGCCGAAGGCTCGGCGGCGAAGATGCGCAACTTCGAGGCGTTCCGCCGCGCGATCGATCGCCTCGCGATCGGACCGCTTGAGGCGGTGGACGAGGCCCCGGTAGCGGCCCATCCGAAGTACCTCGTCGACTGACAGCGGCATCCAGGGGTGATGGGCCTGATGCTGCGCGACGAGGGCGACCCGCCCGACGATGTCGATAGTTCCGGCCGTCGGTTGGAGCAGCCCAGCGATCAGGTGAAGCAGCGTCGTCTTGCCGCTGCCGTTGGAGCCGACGAGGGCGAGCGCGCATCCCGAGCCGATGGAGAGGTCGGTCGGGGCGAGGGCGACCACGTCGCCATGGTGAACACACACCCCAGACGCCATGACGATCGGGTTCTCAACGGCCTGTTTCCGCGACAACGCCATCGGCAGCTCGGACTGCGGAGCGCCAGGTTCCGGGGTTGCGGTCGCCACACGGACAGCGTATCGTAATGAGAGTGATTCTCAGGCGAATGATTGCTGTTCCCACTCATTGTGTTCGGGTCCGAAAGGGTCTGGCGCTCGCTGGTGCGAGCGCCCTGCTGTTCGCGGGCTGCTCGAGCGGCACCGACTCGATCGCCGAGCGCGAGGCTCCCCCAACCGAGTCATCGTCCGAGCCGGACGTGAACATCGTGGCTACCACCACTATCTGGGCCGACATCGCGAGCCGCTCGCTCTGCGGCCTTGAGGTCGCATCGGTGATCCCAGCGGGCGCCGATCCGCACACGTTCGAGACCTCGCTCGCCGACCGCGCCACCCTCGAGCAGGCCGACCTGGTAGTGGCGAACGGGTTGGCGCTCGAGGAGGGGCTCGTCGACCTCTTGGCGACCGTCGCCGACGGGGGAACCCCCGTCATCGAGATGACCGAGGCGGTCGCGATCCGCGACATGGGTGATGAGCACGACGAAGACCACGCCGACGAGCACCATGACGAAGACGAAGGCCACGGCGACGAGCACCATGACGAAGGCGAAGAGCACGGCGACGAGCACGGCGACGAAGGCGAAGACCACGCCGACGAACACCATCACGACCACAGCGGAAGCGATCCGCACATCTGGCTCGACCCGATCAACGTCGCCTCCACCGTCAACCTGATCACCGAAGCGGCGATCGACGCCGGATTCGACACCTCGGTTCGCGCCTGCGCCCAAGATTTCATCGACGAGATCGAAGCCCTCGACACAGAGATCGCCGACGACCTCTCCGCAATCCCCTCCGATCGTCGCTTCCTCGTGATCAACCACGACGCCCTCGGCTACTTCGCCGAGCGCTACGGCTTCGAGGTCGTCGGCACCGTCATTCCGTCGCTCAGCACCCTGGCCGAGACCAACCCTGCCGATCTCGCCGATCTCGCCGCGATCATCGAGGAACTCGACATTCCGACCGTCTTCTCCGAGGAACAGGCCTCGGCTCGTGACGCCGACGCGCTCGCCGACGCCATCCCGGGCCTGACGGTGGTCGCCCTCGACACCGGCAGCCTCCGAGACACCGACGACGACTATCTCTCGATGATGCGCCGCAACGTCACCGCCATCGCCGAGGCGCTCGGCTGAACCCACGTCGCTAGGCGCCTCACGGGCCTAGCGTGAGCATCATGGCGAGATTGACACGGGTCGAGAGATGACCTGGCTGACCGACCCCATCGGCTGGTGGATCGACCCGTTCGTCGATAACGCGTTCATGCGCGAGGCGCTCCTCGCCACCGTGCTCGCCGTCGCGTGCACCTCGGTGATCGGCACCTGGGTTGTCCTCCGGGGTCTCGCCTTCCTCGGCGACGCCCTCGCCCACGGGGTACTCCCAGGGATCGCCATCGCGTGGGTTATCGGCATCGACACATCGATCGGCGCGATCATCGCAGCGCTCGCCATGGTGGGTGGCGTGGCCGTCATCAAGCAGGGATCACCACTCCCCGACGACGTGTCGATCGGCGTGCTCTTCGTGGGCTTCCTCGCGCTCGCCGTCGTGATCATGTCGGCCGGGGCGGCCACGGGTGACCTGACCCGCTTCCTCTTCGGATCGATCAACGCAGTCGACGGCACCGATCTCGCTCGCCTCGGCATCGTGACAGCCGTCGTGCTCACTGCCGTCGCCATCGGACACCGCGCGCTCCTCGTCAGTACCTTCGACCCACTTCAGGCGCGGCTCGGCGGACTGCATCCCCGGGCAACCCACCTCCTTTTACTCGCGCTCGTGGCGCTCGCGATCGTCGCCTCGTTCGAGACGGTCGGCAGCCTGCTCGTTTTCGCCTTTCTGATCGCCCCGCCGGCAACCGCTTCCCTGCTCGCGAGGCGAGTAGTCAGCATCATGGCGCTCGCGGTGCTCCTCGGCTGTGGCGCGTCGCTCGTCGGTTTGCTGGTCAGCTACCACCATCGCGCGGCCGCTGGCGGCTCGATGGCGCTCGCGAACGTCGTCGTCTTCATGGTCGCGCTCATCGCTCGACGGTTCGTTGGTGCGACCTCAAAACAAGCGGGCCTCGGCCACCAGGCGGGGTGAGCCGGTCCACGGCACGGCCGAATCCATAAAGGCCCACGACCGCCGATGCTCGACCGACGGCCCAAACCAGCCGAGCCCCGCCCGATGGAGATGACACGGGTACCCCTTGTTGGTCTGGAACGAGTAGCCCGGATGATGCTGCGCGAGCGCGCGCATCTCCCGGTCGCGTGTCACCTTCGCGAGCACGCTGGCCGCGGCAACGCTGAGCGAGTCGGCGTCAGCCCCGACACGCATCACCACCTCGGGCACAAGCGGAGACACAAAGTCCCAACGCCCGTCCGAGATCGCGACGTCCACCTCAACTCCGAGGCCCTCGAGGGCGCGTCGACAGGCGAGGCGTTGGGCCGCCGACATGCCGAGGGTGTCGCACTCGGTCGCTGACACCACCCCGATCGACCAGTGCGAGCACCAGTCGGCGAGCTCATCGAAGATTGATTCGCGCGCCCTTTCGGTCATCGCCTTGGAGTCGCGCACCCCCGGCAGACGATCGCCCGTCGGGATCACGACCGCGCCGACCATCGACGGCCCGGCCCACGACCCCTTCCCCACCTCATCGATGCCGACGACGACACGGCCGTCCTCCCAGAACTCGCGCTCGAGATCGATGCCAGCGTCGCGGCGGGCCATCAGCGCAGGACGACGCCCGGGGCACCGTCCTCGAACGCGCCTACCCGCCACCAGCCTTCGGCGATGAGATCATCGGCGAGTTCGGGTGTGACGGCGGCGAGCAATCCACCGGAGGTCTGCGGGTCGAAGCAGAGCGCCTCCGGTGCGGGATCGGCCGTCGAATCGAGCGACTCGGCGACGTACTCGCGGTTACGCGGATCGCCGCCGGTGCGAACCCCACGCCCCGCTGCTTCGAGCGCCCCCGGATAGGCGCGAAGGCCCGTTGTGTCGACCACGAGGCGGAGGTGACTTCGGTCGGCCATCTCCCATCCGTGGCCGGCCAGGCCGTAGCCGGTCACATCGGTCGCCCCGCCGACTTCCTCGCGCGCGCCCATCAACCGCTCGGCCGCCGCACGGTTGATCGCGCGCATGCCGGCGATCGCCGCGGCGCGATCGGAGTCGGAGCCCGCCGCGAGCGTGAGCCCCGTGCCAATCGGTTTGGAGAGCACAGCGACGTCGCCCGCTCGCGCTCCCGACTTACGGAGGGCGAGATCCGGGTTGACGATGCCCTGAACGGCTAGCCCGTAGATCGGCTCGGGGTTGCGAATCGTGTGACCGCCGGCGACGGTGCCTCCAGCCTCGGCGACCACGGCCGCTCCCGCGGCGAAGATCTGAGCGATCGCCTCCCGAGGGAAGTGCTCAGGAAACGCGGCGACGTTGACGGCGATCGCCACCCGAGCGCCCATCGCGAAGATGTCGCTGCACGCGTTGGCGGCGGCGATGGCTCCGAAGTCTGAGGGGTCATCGACGAGCGGCGGGAAGAAGTCGGTGGTCGACACGAGCGCCAGACCCTCGCCTACCCGGTAGACGGCGGCGTCATCGAAGGGCGCGAGCCCGACGACCAATGAGGCGTCGTCGGTGGCTGGGAACTCTGATACGAGATCGGCGAGCAGCGACGCCCCCCACTTAGCGGCACATCCCCCGCAGGACGTCCACTCGGTCAGGCGGAGCGGATTCGCGTCGAGGGACACGCCCTCACCCTAGGTCACCGAGCGGAGCGGCCCAGAGCGCCTCGCCGCTCTCCGCGGCGCTTGACCAGGCGCGATCAGCACCCGAGGTGAGCCGCAGCCCTCGATGCTCCCAGAGCACGGCTGGGCGCTCCCCATGCCAGCGAACGGCGAACGACAGCGATCCGGCGGAACCAAGGGACAGGTCGTGCACCTCGAGCGGATGACCGAGCCATGCCGAGGGGAATCCATGCGGCAGCAACTCGACCGAGTCATCTCCGCGTCTCGCCAAGCGATCCTCGACGAGGGCGATGACGAGTGGCGAGCCCTCCACCTCCTCGATGGTCGGAGGCGGCCCGATCAGACGCTCACCGACCGCCCGATGAAGATCAGCGAGGGCGCGCTGCTCCCCGGCGAGTTCGAGCACCGAGCGCGCGGAGGCGAGGCCCATCGCCGAGGACCACTCGAGTTCTCCTCCCCCATCGCCGCCGCGAAGCAACATCGCGACGGCGTCGACGACCTCTCCAAGCCAGGGGTCGACTGGTTCGCCGAGTCGCGCGATCTGGCCGAGCCCGACGAGGAACTCCGCTGGGTCGTCCTCGGGGTGGGCCGGTCCGTCGAGGAGGAGCGCGCAGCGCGCGTAGGTGGCGGATCGGGCCAACCCGTGACCCTC
>Ga0194023_1000058_pt1 | contig 16706 bp, 17 predicted proteins | sample IW6Sep16_MG_FD_140348 | JGI IMG/M metagenome (GOLD analysis project Ga0194023, IMG submission 140348) | Freshwater microbial communities from the Broadkill River, Lewes, Delaware, United States - IW6Sep16_MG | ecosystem: Environmental > Aquatic > Freshwater > River | place: USA: Delaware...
ATTCGATTCACGAGCATTGTTTGCCATTGAGTATGGTAAAGAACATGAGCCTCATGCCTTGCAGCAACTCAAAGAGATGGGCTATCAAGTAACTCAGCCCTATTTTGTTGTTCATCCAGATCATGATGGGCTTGGTATGTCTCCAGATGGAGTACTAGTTAAAGGTAGAAAGGGCAAGATTGCAGCAGTGGAAATCAAATGCCCACAAACAAAACCCGCAACTAATGTTAAAGATCAGAAAAGAAATTATTGGCATCAGATGCAACTAGGCATGGAGTGCATGGATATAGATGAAATGTTGTTCTTTCAGTGGTATGAAAACAACAGCCATCAAGAATGGGTTGATAGAGATACTAGCTGGGCAGAGACCTATATTCCAAAGGCAAAAGAATTTATGGATTGGTATGCCAAAGCATCTAAAGACCCTGAGTACATAGCCAGATGGTCTGAAGATAAAGAAGAACCGGGTATCAATTACAAGAATGTACAAGAAGATGATAGTTCACAGGAATTAGCATCTGTCTTAAAAGAACTAAAGCAGCTCGATGAGAGAAAGAAAATCCTTGAACCAAGGAAAAAAGAACTCTCAGCTTTGTTAATAAAGCAGCATCGTGGTGCCTTTAGTACCCCTAATGTGAGATGTCATATGACTCAAGCAAGGGGTCGTATCAATTATTCTAGGCTTGTAAAAGAGCAGAATATCCCTTATGAAACTATCGAAGGATACAGATCAGAGGGTGATTCTAGAATTTATACCAAGCTTATTGAGGAGTAAATATGGATATAAATGCCAAAAAACCAATTAGTTCCAGAGTCAATGCTGCTGTTTATGACAGAATGGTTGAGGTTGCTAAAGACCCTAACCATAGATTTCATGACAGAAAAGTTGCCTATATAGTCAACAAGGTATTGGAAGACTGGTTAGCGAAGGAGGATAATTAATGGCTGATTACGATAATACAAATCGTGGTGCGATTTGGAAAAACGATAATAAAGAAAAAGAAACACAACCTGATTTCAGGGGTGTTTTAAATGTAGATGGTGTTGACTTTAATGTGAGTGCTTGGAAGAGAAAACCGGGAGCAAGTGAATCTGCTCCAGCTTTATCTTTTGCTATTCAACCTAAAGACAATGCTAAACCTCAACAATCTTCAACAGATAAACCTGAAGAAGATATACCTTTCTAAGGAGGAAATATGGGTAAAATAGTAACCCCAGAGGGGAATGAAGCTCAAAAAACTATCAATCTAAACATTGATGGCGAGCTAAGAGAGTATGACATAGAGTCGTTATCTGAAGATGCTAGGAACAAAATTGCTGTTCTGAACTTCTTTAGTGGCAATGTTATGCCAATACTCACAGAGGTAATTAGGCTAGTACAGCTGGGTAATCAGGTTGACCAAGGTCAGCTAACTCGCTCTCTACCAGAGAAGTACACAGTAGTACAACAAGCTGAAAATGTGGTAGAATCTGATAATACAGATGGAGAAGATTCATCTAAATAAAGCTTATGGCTTCAGATTTAGACAAGAGTCTCTCAGGTTCTGAGAGGCTCTCCTCTTTACAGGGTGTATCATCACTCGCAGAAACCCCTTGCACTGGAGATTACTGCTCCACATCATTCGGGGATCAAATTTGCAAAACTTGCGGCAGATCAGAAGTTGAAATCGCACAGTGGCATTCTCTTTCAGAAACAGAAAGAAAACTAATTAATATCAAAAATGCAGCTGTTGGGTACAAGATCAGGCAAGTCATTAACCAAGAGGAACGATGGAAAGAACTACAGAAAGCCAAAGCTCAAAAGCGTTCAGAAGAGACCTCAAAATAGGTCAAGAACTAGAGCAAAAAGTTCTTAAAAATATTCAAGAAAAATATCCGTCTGCTGTTTTAATTCCCGGAAAGTTCAAACCCTTTGATATTTATGTGCCAGAGACTGGGCACAAGATAGAAGTCAAAGCAGACTATAAAAGCCAAGAAACTGGCAACATCATTATAGAAGTTTTAATGTACGACAAACCATCAGCTCTGTTATCAACAGAAGCAGATTACTGGATCATATGCACAGGCAAAGAATACCTGTGGATCACACCACAAAAAATAGTGCAATGCATCATTCTTCACAACATCCGCTGCCAAGACATTTTAGGAGATGGAGATAGTCAAGTTAAGCTAGCTTGCTTGATCCCGATAGAATTATTTAAAGATTATGTTTGTCACATAACTTGACATTAAATGTAATTAGTGTATTCTTTGTATTATGAATACTTTAAAAGAGGATAATATGAATAAAAAATATATCTTTGATAACTACTTTATGGGCAAATGGAAAGCCGGAAGAATGATACTGGAGGTCAGATCAGTAGGACACAAATGGGTCTGGGTCAAGCCAACAGGTAGGAAACAATTCAGCAGAATAACCAGAGCAGAGTGGGATCAAATCTCTGGCTCTAAAAGATTTGAGGAGATTACAGAATGATTCGTGAGAACCAAGCAATAAAATTTTACGAAGATGAAAAGACTAGACTGCAAGCCTCTAGGGTTAAAAAAATGTTGGTGTTGAAAAGACTTAAGCAGCAGATAGTTGATCAAGAAGACAGTATTAAAAAAGTTTCTGAAGAAATTAGTACAATCAAACACGAAATAAAAGATTGGCAAGATCAAAAATTTTGGAAAAGAAAATGTTTTGCTTTAGTCAAAAAACATAACTATATTGGGTTTGATGATAGTGAATATACAGACGAAGAAGACAGCTGGGATTATCCAATTTCCTTTTGGTTTTGGTCGGATGATTTTGACAGTGATGATCTAAACGATCCATATCACGATGCACACCATTGCAGCAGTTGGTCAGAGCTACACAAAGCTCTTAGCGACTATGTAAAGATTCGTAAAGATAAACAAATCGATGCGGAGCTTGATAGGGAGGCGGCACAATGAACTATGGATTTGAAGGAGTAACTATGGAATATTTTGGAGAAGAAGCTTTACGAGTTGGATCAAGATTAGAGGACTGGCTACAACAGTTAGCTTATCGTGGTCACACTAAACAAGATGTTTGGGTTGAAAGAGTTAAGGCATACAAGTACTTAAGAACATCTGGTCTAACCCAAGACACAGCGAGACATTTATTTAATATTTTTTACGGTATAGAGGAATAGTATGGTTGCGGTTGCCCAGCGGTTTTTCCTTATTTTAATTTTCCGTTCATTGAGGGAGTGGCTCACCCAAGGGCAAAACGAGCTACCTACATTATGAAAACTTGGAAAGAAGCAGTTAAAGAATATTACAGATTCAACAAGATGGGTAAGAATGACTTTACCTATAGAAAGTATTTTGATCCTTTGTTTAAGGATTGGGATGTTAACGATATTACTAAAGAACACATAGCGAGAGCCAGATCGGGGATCAAAGGAAAACCCGGTACTGTCAATCGCTATCTAAATTACTTCAGGGCAATACTTATGTATGCCTATGAAGAGCTAGGCTGGTTGGACTCCAAGCCTATTGTTAAGAGAGTCAGAGAAGAGCATACCTCCCATAAGTACTTCTCTAAAGAAGATATAGATAGGTTGGTAAATAATTTGCCACCTCACCTCGTAAAGCCTTTTATATTTTCACTCTTGACTGGGGTAAGGATGTCCAACTGCTTCAAGCTGCAATGGGATCACATCAAAGAAGATCAGATTGCTCTTGATGCTACAGAAACTAAAAATGGTAAGCCATTATGCGTACCATTGAATAAGAAGACGAGAGAGCTTCTAGGATCAATTGATAGGGTTAGCCCATATGTATTTACCTATGCAGGTAAAAATATCAGCAGAGCATCAAATACGGGCTGGTATAGTGCATTAAAGAAGTCAGGGTTAGAGGGATTCCGCTGGCATGATATAAGGCACACTTGGGCAACCCATCATGTTCAGAATGGTACACCCTTACACACACTGCAACATCTAGGTGGTTGGTCTGATTTTAATATAGTTAATAGGTATGCACACTTATCTAAAGATTACTTGAGTGATGCTTGTGAGAACAGTAATACTTTGATATCTTAAAGACTGTTTTAATTATTACCCTTTTTGAAGGACTGGTAGGTGAAAACCATAATTTTTCCAAATAGTGTTTTTATAATCCCTCATCCACTTACCAGTCTTTCTTTTTTAAACTAGTCTACTCTTTTATTGTAAATTCGATTGAATCTTTGGTAGATGATAGCTTTCTTTTCATCTATCTTCATGGTCTCAAGTGAATACTTGTCTGGGTCCTTTTCGTAATACAGATTAAAGAATGTTTTTTCTCTTTCATTTAGTTTCCTAATATCATCCATTGCATTCTCAAGCGAACCTTTTAAGCTTTTTAGTTTCATTCTTCTCTTATCTTTTATCAAAGCAATTCTGTCTTTACCCTTGCTTTCTTTGAACTCAAATAAAACAGCTTCGATCTCTTCTTTTCTTTTGTAGAAGGTTGTTCCGTTTTCATACATCTGTGGTTGAGCAGTAAACGATCTGATTATAGGAACATCTTCATATTGGATATCACCTAATTTAATTTTTGTTGGCAAAGCACCTGCTCTTTCTAAAGTTCTTCCAGCACCACCTATGTGATAATCAATAAAATATTTCATTTGATTTGGATCAAGATCAAGCCACCCTGATCTGTAATCAGTACCGCCAGTCATTTTGTTTAGTGCTTCTGTAAACTCAACATATGGAACTTTTGATGCTCTTGTACTTCTTGTTGCTTTTGTGAAGCCGGGAGTTTTAGGTTGGAACGGTGCATCTCTTCTTGTTATTGGTGCTCCAAAATGATTTTCGTTAGCAGCAATGTCAAGCAGTGGTCTTACAATAGCTGATGGAGCAAAAGCCCTTGTTCTTGAAATAGCACCTTCTATGCCTGTTGAGCTGGTAGCTATTGGAGCTATTGGTGAGAAAGAAGTTACAAATGAATCCGCTAACTCGTATCCAGCTTTTTCTAAAGATGTTACTGGCTTATCAAACTTATCTGGGAAAAGAATATGAGCTTGTGTTTCAACAAACAATCTACCTAAATTAAAGTGAAAGTTATAACCATAAGACAAAGGTATTGATACTGCGAATGGGTTTTCACCTTTCATGTAATTTTTTACTTCACCAAACTTTTTAACTTCTAGCTTGTCATCTTTGCCCATTGATATTTCATCAGGCATAACAAACAACATGCTTCTTCCTTTTTCCCAATCAGGGATTTTGTTATAAATTAGCTCACCATCTTCATCTTCTCCAGACATAAGAAGGTTAAACATCGTGTATAACATTCCTAAAGTTGCTCCGCCCATGCCGGTTGCAATCATTTTTTGTGGCTGCAATCTTTTTCTTCCTCTTTCTGTAAAGATGTTTTGTCCTCGCATGAACTGTACTGTACCTTGGACAGCCGGGTTAAAGAACATTAATAGTGATCCTATTTCCATGCCCCACTCGCCTCTTCTATCAAAGTTTACAGAAGCATTCTTGGCTTGAACTGCTGCTCTTCTAAGATTGTCTTGGGACACATTGTCTATGCCACCGTTTTGTCTGACAAACTCAGTAAATTGAGAGAACCTAATACCGTTTTCAATCATGTTGTTAATATCCCCAACTAGATCAAGAGTATTTTTCTTAAGTTGTTTTGCAGTAATATTGCCTTGTCTGTATTTTTCTAAAGCAGTAAAGTTTTTTGTAAGAGTTTCAGTATCTAAGAATTCAAAGTAAGATGTTTTTGATCCCATTTGATGATAAGCCTCAACCATTTTTCTCATTTCTGGATCATTGATTGAATCAACTCCACTCCTATAATATTTATATAATGTGCCTAATCTTGGGAATACATTTTTGGCTGCTGCCAATGCTATGTTTGAGCCATATACTCTTCCCCCTTTCTTTGATTGTTCCCCGAGTGCACCTGCGGTAGCAGCATATATGTCTCTTGAGAAGTTAGGGAAGATAAAGTCAACATTATAACCAGTGTTCATGATCGACATAAACCTTGTAGCTACAGCTATCGTACCCAATATGCCATTGAGACCATTAAAATCTATTGTACCAAAGGCTCTTGCTAGTCTTTCATCTCTAATTTCGACAGCTTTTTGTTTTCCATCATCTTTATAAAAGACATATGCTGTGCCTCTGAGCGGGTCCCAACCAGCATTTGCCATAGTTATGCCTTGAGGAACTTTATCTAAAGATGTATATACTTCTGGATTTATAAATGTCTCAGCTTGTTTTGCTAGTGTTTTAACAACTTCGTTCTTTTGCTCCCTGACAACAGCGTTCTCTCTTTGCTTGTACATTTGTATGATTGGATCACCAGCCATTGATGTTCTACCATCTGCTTTTTTGACCTCCAAACCATATACAGAAGCCCCGCCTCCTTTAGGGTTTGGTTTTTGATCTATAGTTGTATCTGCTGCGAAACCAGATAAAGGTACATAGTAATTATATCTTTCGTTCCAATCATCTAGGTTTTCTGCTGAGACAAGACCTGCATCTGCATATACTTTTCTAGTTGCTTTTATGTAGTTTTGAGCAAGCTTAGATATTTCCATATATTTTTCGCCTGTTTCATTAATAGCAGTAGCTTTATTGTTTCGATATCTAACACCAAACTTTTCTTCTAATGTTTTTATAGCTTCACTAGTCTTTATACCTGAACCATTGTCTTGAAATGGCTTCGCTAGATTGGTTAATCTTGTTATTTGTCCTTTCTGAGCTGGGGTATGATTTTCACTAGGACCATATTCCTCTTGTGCCTCTTCGATTTTTTTTAGTCTTTGACTATATATGTAACTGTTTCTTTCTGGAGCGTGAAGGTTTTGTAAAAACTCATTTATTGACTTGTAGTCACCGCCAGTTATTTCGATCATTTTATCCAGCATGGTTTCAGTTTCATCTGAAACACGAAGCATCTTATCTCCAACTATTGACTTAACAAGATCAAGCCTATCAACTACAGAAAGGTCTAAATCTTTTAGAGCACCTAGTCCAACTTGATCTTCTATGACCTCTTCAATAACTACTTGTCTTTCATATTTGTTTTGTAGTTTTGTTAAGAATGTTTGTAATCCAAGATTAGCATTAAGCTCATCACCAGATGTCCATTCATAGTTCTCTGATGGTGGTCTGCCCGGAGGGGAAGGTTCTTTTGTAGATAATTCTAAATCAGGATTTAAGTCTCTTCTGATTTCTGCTGGTTTTCTGAACTCTGCATTGATGGAGTCATCTCTTGTCCATCCATACTTTTCTGAGAAACTAAGGTCGACTTCATCAATTTTTGGTTGGAGTTCCCTGACGATAGAACGAACTCGTTCTTGAAGATCGGGTCTTCCGCTGAGGCTAGTTTGCGTGTAATCTTCACCGTTTTTACTCTTAGTCCAGTCATTAGTTATATAACCAAGTGATCCACCTGCTTCTATAACTTCTATATTATCTGCTAATTGTACCTCATTTAAGACCTGATCTACAAATTTAGCAAACTGTATATTTTTAACTCCGTCTTGCTCTGCAAAGTTTATAAATCTAACACCGCTAGGAGTAGGTATTGGGTTCAAGTAATTTTTACCTGACACCCTTTCCATTGCATCAGCTAGCTGTTTGATCTCTTCATTTGTTATCTGTCTACCTATTCTTACTTCGTTTATATTTCTTTTTGATTTTGGAATATTAGTTTGGTAAAAAGGCTTGTGATAACCAACTGCATCTTGCTTGAACAATATGCCATAAGCTGCTGAGTAAGCTTTGATTAAATCTTCAGCTTCTGGTTGGATAACTTGATCTTTTGTCTTTCTAGCTTTTGGAACAACTGCTTGTGTTTGTGTCCCGGGACTCAGTCTGCCTTCAAAGTATCCGGGTGCTTCAAACAAACCCGGTGAAAGCAATCCAAGTTTTTTAGCAATAATGTCTGACCCATCTTCATCCAATATGGCATTCACTGCACTAACATGATATTCCTGTACCTGTTCATATGGAGCATTAAACATTTCGTTCATGTGGTTGTTTGTTCTACCCGGTATGGTTTCTGTGCTTATTTGAGCTAAATTCTTTTTAATAGCATCAGCAAAATTAAAACCAGCTTCTGCAACTTCTGTGCCTTCTGCTCTTGCTTTTTCTGCTACCCATGCTGCTGCTTGAACTTGTTGTGGTTCCCACCCCAACTCATCTGCTATCTTGTCTATTTGTTCTGCTACAAAATCATACTGTCTAGGAGAGGAGGCATCTTTACCGAAACCAAACATCCTCATCATCCACATATCTACAGTTACACCTTGAGCTCTGCTTGGGTCAATAACTCTCATTAAATTATTGTAGAAGTCGTTAGTTTTTCTTCCTTCCCAACCATCACCCTCAAGAGCGGCTGTGATCTTTGGTGCCATTAATTTTGGAAATATTCCTGTTTCTATTTTTTTACCAGCTTTCCATTGATAGTAAGCTTGCAAAGCAAAGGTAAAATTAGTGTCAACATTTGTTTGCGGTGAGGTTATAGCGATAACCTGTGCTAATTTATCAGCATCGTTTATATCATTATTGGTTACATCGAGAATTGCTTTGGAACTTTCTTCATACCAGAATCTGTTCTTTTCACCTGCTTCTACCAGCTTTTTAATTTTTCTTCTTAGGGCACCAACTTTTCTTTGGTTATCTACTCCGGATGGAGCTCCGACTATCTTTGATATTTCAGGTCCAAGGTCGTCCCTGTCAGGTTGTCTTTCCTGTTCATCCATTCTCTGACGGGCTGATTCTTCTCTATCGCCTCGTCTATCAGCCTGATCAACTCTCTCTTGTCCTGATACTTCAACACCTCTGACGGTATCGGATGATTGAAAGACTCGTAGTAAGCCTTCATTTTTCTTTCTATCTGACTCAGTTGAAATTGCATCGTTTATTTGTTCAAAAAACTTAAATGTTTCTGGAGCCTTAGCCTCCATTAATTCTCTATTAGTATAATACAATAAGTGTGCTTGTGCGAAGGTTTCTGCCTTGATGTGATCCTGAACACCTCTGCTCTTATCTCCGTAAGCAATTAGTTCTTTGAAAGGATAATCGAATAGCATTCCATCGTAATATCTAGATGATGTTGCAAGAGAGCTAATATCATCAATGAATAGTCCACTACTCATGTCTAAGAATTCTGCATCTCTAGCCTCTTGGTAAATACCAAGCATTTCTTCCATGATAGCTCCACCAGTTCCCTTCTTGAATGTGAAGTATTCTCCCTGCCTGCTGAATTGAGGAATATTGAACAGAGGTGATTTAATAGAGGATGGTAGTAGGTTTTGTCTTTGAGCCTTTATGTCTGTTTTGGCTAAAGTAAAGTCAATATGGTGTGCCATTTCATGAATGAATGTGTCATGAACCAAAACATCTCTTCCCTTGCCTTTGAATGCTTCTGTGTCAAAAGCATTATCTGTTAACCCTGATGCTGATGATAATGTTAAACCTTTAATGCTAGGCACATATGCTCCAAGGTTTGCTGTTAAGTACTTCTTAGCGTATCTATCATCATGCATATAGCCTCCAATAAAGTCTAACTCTTTAAAGACATCTACTGGCATTCCTGCATCTAAGAAATGTGAAGCAACTTCTGATGTTTTTTGAACCTCTTGCTCGTTTAGGTCTCTGTAGTTGTAATAGAGGTTTTGAAAATAACTATCTTCCCTTGGCATTAACTTGTTGTAAGGGAACTTTTTAGGTAAAACGATATTGTTTTTTACTCTTTCAATTAGTTCTTCATTTCTTGTTTCTATTTTAATCGCAGCTGATTCTGGTAATACTGATACTGCATTCATTCTGTCAGCTATGACTTCTTGAAACTCTTGACCTATATCCTTGTTTAATTCAATTGCTTTCTCTCCACCTGATTTTGTTTTTTGTGCACCGAATTGATATCTTTTTTCAGACGGAAACTTTTCTTCTATTTCTTGAACTGGAGTTTTTTCTTCTTCCTGAACGACTTGTATCTCGCTAGGAGTTATGAGTTTAGTGTTAATAATTTCTTGTGCTAAAACATCAGAAACATCTGTGCCAGCAAAGTCAGGATTTAAAGCAGTAATAGCAAATCTATCGATAGCATCGTATTGTAGTGATGCATTGTTAGCTAATGTTTCTAGTTCCTTAATAAATAAATTAGTTCTAGGATCATCAGCATTTTCTCTGATATGGTTTTTCATACCGTCTGAATATAAAACACCACCGCCTGCACGAGCTGTAGCTAAAGAACCACCAAGCAGCAATGCTGAAAAACTTGTGTGAGCAGCATTGTCAGCCAGAACATCTATAACATTTGGTCCATCGTATAGAGGGTTGTTCATGTTTTTGAATGCTGTATTTAGATCAGACTGTAAATCAAATCCAACCTTGTTAAACTCTTGTATTAGTGTTGTAACATTTTCTTGCCCAACTTCTAGCAATGTTGCTTCTGCTCCATCTTTAAGAATTTTAGAAAGTGTGCCTCTAGCTGGGGCTGACAAAAACTTCATTAAAGGTATAGCTTCTGTTCCTGCTTCTGCTATCCCTGCTATGCCGCCATACTTAAGAGCATCTTCATGTGATAAGCCCTGCCTTCTTCCTTCCCCGTATTCGATGCCTGCTGTCTGTAAACCAAAAGAAGATAAGATTACTGGAGAAACATAAGGGGCTGCCTTTCCTCTTGTCGCAGCTGTTATTCCCATGCCAGCAGCTACAGTTGCCATACTAGTAGCACTTTGAGATAAACTTTTACCAAACTCTCCTAAGTTAGCATCATTTAATTTTTGTTCTCTTTGTTTTTTAATTAAATCAACTTCTTTAAATATTTCTTTTCTAGCTGTTTCTAATTTATCATCTACTTCTTTTCTGTATTCAGGATCATTGGCATATCTTTCTTTGTTCTTTAAAGCAATAACTAAATCCTGCCCACCCACAGATTCACCTCGCATTTTTTTTGCTTGCTCTTCTGCTCCTGCGAGCTTAAAGTTTTCCATAGCTTCCTGATACATTGAGGCAATTGGCATATTGTAAAGAATGTCACCGAAGTATTTCCAGCCCTCAAAGAAAGCATCAGGGTGTTTTTGATCTGCTTCGTAGCTAAACTTAGCAACATATTGCCCTAAGCTTTGCCCAAACGATTGAGTAAAATCATTTAGGCTCGCAAGTGTTTCAACTACCTTGCCATATTCTTGTTTTTTCTCTGGTGGTTCTTCAGGCAGGGTTTGCCCAAATTGATATTCACCAGTTGCTACTGGCTTATCTTCTTTTTCTTCTTCTAGGAATGTTGATCCAAATTTATACTCTGCCACACTATCAGCTCCCTTTGTATAAATTTAGGTATAAGAAATCTAGTAACTCGTCATCTTCAGTTGCACCAACATCAGATGCTCTCGCTATTGCTTTGTTGAGAACATCTTCACCATACACTCTTCGTAAAAAAGGTAGGTATTCATCTCTTGAGGCATCAAATCTAAATGATGTTTTGCCAAAGGAATAAATAGCTCTTTGTCCTTCTTTTGATGGGTTTAGTCCTTGTCGAACCTGTTTTACAGCATCTACATATTGTGGTTGCACTGAGTTTAAATATTTTCCGATATCACCATCAAACTCTTCAGGCAGTTTAAACAAACCGTCTTCATTCATTTCTGCTTCGAGTTCTGGATAAAGTAATCTTGCTTGTTTTATAATCTGGTCGATGATTTCAGGATCATCGAAATCTCCTTCATAATTTTCTTGGATGGTTGCAATCAGTCCATTGTGTTTCTCAACCGCTGCATCATGTATTCCTCTTGCTGTGACTTTATCAGTTTCTTCTTTAGTGAGGTCTACCTTTCCTTCTAAATCTATTAGTGATAGTTCAGCATATTTTTTTGATGCTTCAACCAGTGCTGGGTTACTCATACCCAAACCAACTAGTGATCTTAAAGCTGACATTTTATCAGTGGCTTCAGCTATTGATACATTTTTAGCATCTGTTCCTTCGGTATCTTGTGTAACTTTACCTTTTATTTCTGGAACATAGCTGAAGAAAGATTCAACAGTTTTTTGACCTTCTACTTTTGTAGCTACTTGATTAGGAACATCTGCCATTTTGTCTGGCTCTGTGAATTGAACTTCAAACATAGCTCCTAAGTTAGCATCCCTGCCCATATTCTTGCCTTGTATTGTGCCATCGAACTTAACTCCAACTATGGTTCCTTCTCTGCCATCTTGTGTTACAAATTTATTGCCTTTAAATTGTCTAAAATCTGGAGCAAAGATTTGGTTTATATCTTCAACATGGTTAGAAATTTGTGAAAAGTCTCCTGAATTAAACATAGCTTGCATATTTCCAAAAGCTTTTGCTGTATCTGGGCTAAGTATATTTACAAAATCAAAACCTTCTTTTTGTAATTTTTCAACTGCCGCATAAGTTTGTGAAATATATAAGTCTCTTGCTGCGGGATCATCTGGTAAATTTTGCAAACCATTTAAAATTCCCATGGCTGTTTTGTATTGTTTTGCTTTATCACCTTCCTCATCTTCAAACTTTCTTCTCTGTGTTATAGACATACGATCACTCGCCATAGCATTTCTATAAGCAGTGTTTGCTTCATTTGATTGGATAACAGCCTCTGCTTGCCTTTGTTCTAGATCAAGTCTTTGTTTTTTATAATCAATCTCAGCTTCTTCGCCTTTGATTTGTACATCAACAAGCTCCATCTGTTTTTCTTGTTTTTCTTTTTCTAGGGCAAGTTTTCTAGCACTTAGTGCTAAGTTAAAACCTGACTGAAATCCTTCTGCTAAACTCATGATTAATCAAATAGTTTTGTTAATGCAAAACCTATTGCTGCTCCTATTAATGCTGGGGGAAATGCTGCTCCCGCTACTGCTGCGGCAGTACCACCAGTTGCACCAGCTGCTCCAATTGCTGCTCCTGTTCCGGCTACTGTTCCAATCAATGCTTGATCTGCTGCTGCTTTTTGTTGCTCTAAATTTTGTTGAGCAAGATTTTGTTGAGCTTCAAGCTTTGCTGACTGCAACAAACCCTGTTGGGCTTGTTGTTTTGTTTTTAATCCTGTTCCTATTAATCCGCCTAAACCGTTTGCCATTAGTTTCCTCCTTGTAATGCTGCTCTGCCTTGCATAGCACTGCCGAGACCGCCTGAAAGAACTTGTTGTCTTCTTTCTTCTGATCTCATTCTAGCAAAATTTCTTGCTGCTATTAATGCAGAAGTCTCTGATCTTCTAAAATCAGCACCTGATTCTGGTCTTAAAGCCAAACCAAAACCAGACATTCTTCTGCCTTCTTGTCCTCTAACATTAGCATATTGTCTAGCTACTGCTCTTTGGGCTCTGCCTATTTCTTCTTGTTGTAGCTCTTCGAACCCTGTTGTCATTTGTTGGATAAGGTCTTGTTCTACTGGGAAAAATCTTCTCAAATAGTCAGCAAACTCTGCTTCGTATAAGTCTGCTAGAGTATCTTGAGCTGCTGTATCGCCTTGTCTGTATGGATTAACATAGGTATAACCGGGATTAGGTGTGTTGTTATAACCCGGTTCTCCTTGAAAATATGGTCCGCCCTGTGTATAAAATGCCATTAGCCCATTGGTCCGGTTGGTGGGTTACCGGTTCCTCCTCCTTGTTGTCCAGCACCTGTCATGTATAGACCAGCACCGAAACCAAGACCTGTTCCTATGATTGATTGACCAGCTTGTCCTCTTTGAAAAGATGCTGCTGCCTCTGAGGCTGCTCTTCTTTGTGCTAGATTAGCAACATCTCCTAATCCTGCCATTGCTTGCCCAGCCTGTCCTTGCCCCATAGCAATAATGTTTTGCATGCCTTGATAGTATCTATCCACTTGTCCAGATAAACCTTCAGCAGTTCCTAAGCCCATGCCTCTTGCTTGTCCTCTAGACAGCTGCTCTGCTCTGGCTTGGTATTGTCCGCTTTGTGGGTCTATTCCTCTTTGAAATGCTTGTTGATCTAAGCCCACTCGTGCTGCTTGCATTTGTGGTTGCTGCATAGCAGTAATGTATCCTTCAACATTTTTAAATGACTCTGGTGTCATCATAGAATATACATCTGCAATGTATTGATTTTCTAATGGGACATAGTATTGTTGATAAAGGTTATATCTTTGTGCAGCTATAGATGCTAAAGCCTTCTGAGAAGGTGTGTCCTTTATTGTTGTTGATCCGCCACCGAATGACATTATATTTTCTTCTCCACTACATATAGTTTAGTTTCATAATCTATTGATTCCAACGCTTGTGCTAGTCTTCTGTGTGGGGTCCAGAACTCAATCTTATTGCAACCTCGTTCCTTCGCCATCTTCTCTAAATGAGCCATGTACTTACTAGCTGCTCCGCCTCTTTTATCATACGCAATCCAAATCAAAAATGATTTAGTTGGCATAAAAATATTAGGCTTTTCTTGCAAAATGATAAAACTTTCACAAGGGTCTTCGTCTATATCAATATACAACTCTGCTACATTATTAAGTAATGCTGCGTATATGTCTTCTGGTTTCCAATCTGGGTCTGAATGGTTTTTTATTTCCCAAATGCCCGGAGCTATGGAATCCCAGTAAACTCTTACATCTACTCTAGTTAGCATTGTCCTAAAGATATCATTTTTTCAGATATGTATCAAAAGATTTACTCTGGTTCAGGTGTAGGTGTTGGTACACTAATATCTGGCATCGGTTGATCACCAGCATAACCGGGTGGGTTAGGAAAATTTATGACATCATCGTCTTCAGAATATGTCTCCACATTTTCTGGAAAATCTCTAAGAGCCTGTCTATATGTAGCCCATAGAGCTTTATCTTCATCTGACAACGGACTGTCAGCTGCTTGAGTCCAATCGCATTTAGCTAAAGCTAAGTTTCTTTGCTTTCTCAAATCTTGCATATATGTGCCTGTTCTTAATCTAAACTTTCTCATTATTGCCCCTTAGTTATTCGCATTACTTGTAAAAAGTTATTATCTACAAAAGCATTAGCTGTTAAACCATTATTTTCTTTTACAAAAACTCTTACTTGGAATGACTCATTTTTTGCAGCTGTAAACACAGTTGCAACAGTAAAACCCATACCTCGTTCTGCATAGAGTCTCATAGTTTTTGATGTGTTCATGGTGCTGTTAGTGTTGCTGTATATTTGCATTAGTATGTCAGCACCATCATCACCAGATATATTTTCATCAGGATCAGCTAAGTTTCCAGAATAGAATGCTGAATATACTCCTGCCTCACCGGCAACAAAAGCAGATTGATTGCCGCCACCTGTGGTGCCGAAGCTGATAACCTCGACATAAGAGCCCCCTTCACCTGAAGCCCCAATTGTTACCGAACCTCTTGCAAATGTTTTGAAGGCACCTGCTGCTTTGATTGCTAGTTGTCCCTGATCAACACCGTTTGATTTAATTATTAGGTTGCCGCTACCATCAGTGTCTATTGTTACATTATCTATTTTTATAGAATCTGCTGAGAGTTCGCCTGTGATAACACTCTCAAGATTAGCAAATGTTCCTGTTAGATTGGTAACATCTAAATCACCAGTAACGGTAGAAGCAAAAGTTGCAAAAGAACCTGTTAGCTTATCAACAGCAAGGTCCTGTATTTTTGCACTTGTTACAGCTAGGTCTGATATGTCAGTTGTTTCTATGGTTGCAGTAGTTGCAAAAACACCGTTATCGTCTTGGAACGACCCAGCAACTCCGTTCTTATTAACATGCCTAACCCAATAATATCTAGTTACTCCGTTGCCAACTTGATGATTAAAAACTGTAGATGATGTTTGTCCTAGAAAAACTCTATTAGCAAAATCGTCAGTACTATTTACCCAAATTTCTGAGTGTGAGTGTCCTGCATACAATGGTCTGTTAAATGTCACAAGAATATTTTGAAAAGCTCCTGAAGCAGTAACTCCTGTTGGTATGCTTGCAGAGTCAACTCCTTGATCTACAGTTCCTAAAAAGCCAGCACCTGCTGATCCTGAGCTTACTGCAACAGTATTCTTTTTAGCTAGACCAGCTGCTATTAAATCATTGAAGGTTACTGCTTTGTCTAGGGCATTTCCTTTTTCCCCGGTGAGCTGCTGGATGTTGTCTATTATGTGTTGGGCAAATCTTTTGCCTTCTGGACTAAAATCTCTAGGGACAGGAAATGTTCCTTTAGCTCCTTGTCTTTTTCTTTTCGGATTGAGTAACTGATTTGCCACTAGGTGATCTCCTGTGCACTTTCATAAACACAAACTTCGTTTACGGTATCTGTACCCTCCAATTGGATTTCAAACTCTTTGGCTCTGTATCCACCGGGCAGTCTAAATATTTCACCACTAGTTACTGTTTGTGTATGTTTAAGTGAGCCATCTGCAAATAATTTAAATGTTAGACTGTTATATGAATCTGCATCTACTTTTGCTACACCGGGTGATAGCGGTCTGTTAGAAAAGAATTGTTTTGATTTCCATTCGTATGATCTTCTTGTTGAGTTATTAGAAAATATTTTTAATGTGCCATCTATAACTAAATACAGAACATCGTTTTCCCTATCGTTGTAACCTGCATGGGCATAGAAGTCTAGATTAACAAAAGCATTGGCTCCGCCCCTTGGATCAAAGATAAATCCTTTTTTGGTGCTATCATCAGAACCATCATAAGTAAAACCTATGTATTTGCCCTCGTACTCATAACCTTCAATGTTCTCTGGATAATACTCTTGCCATTGATCTCTAGTAAATATTTGTTGG
>Ga0194023_1000059_pt1 | contig 16405 bp, 31 predicted proteins | sample IW6Sep16_MG_FD_140348 | JGI IMG/M metagenome (GOLD analysis project Ga0194023, IMG submission 140348) | Freshwater microbial communities from the Broadkill River, Lewes, Delaware, United States - IW6Sep16_MG | ecosystem: Environmental > Aquatic > Freshwater > River | place: USA: Delaware...
GTGGTTATCCAATAACAGCTAATCAAATAGTGGATATGTGTAGGCAGTTTGACAAAGAGACTGGTAACTGGTATGAGAACAGGCCAATGGAGACAGAGGCCAATAATGCATTAGAATATGCATATAAGAATGGAGTAATACAATGAAGACAGTACTATCTGCAGCATTTTGGGTTTTGCTAGGAGGGGCTTTGGTTTTATCTATTAGCTCAGTTAATAGCATTAATGATAACTTAAAATCTATTGAAGAAAGAGTTGATAAAATAAATCTAATGCTAGATGATATGACAAAAGTGGAGTGATACAATGGGTGAACTAGGAACAGCCATAAGCATATTGGCTTCAATTATTATTGGATTTTATATTATTGCAGTAACGGAGACGAAGAAATGAAAGCAGGTAAAGTATGGGGCACAACAGAGCTTATTGAAGCAAATGGTGCAATGGAGTTTCATCGTATTGAGATGAAAAAGAATGGTGTTTGTTCTAAGCATCTTCACAAATACAAGTGGAACGGATTCTATGTTGAGTCTGGTAAGATGCGTGTTAAAACATGGCAAAAAGATTACGATCTAATTGATGAGACTGTTATTGGCGCTGGCCAATACACAAAGGTAAAACCAGGATTGTATCATCAGTTTGAATGTCTTGAGGATGGTGTAGCATTTGAGATCTATTGGGCTGAATTTGCTCACAATGATATTGTCCGTGAAACAACTGGCTTTATGGGTAATGAAGGGTTTACACTTGATGTAAAAAATGATACAATGGCTTCATCAGCTGATGATTTGACAATTACAGTCAGCACACTTACTGGAGAATTTGAGGCTCTAAAATGAAACTAGAGGTACAACAAGATGATAGTGGGGAACTCTTTATTGAGTTCCCTGATGATCTTATGGATCAAATGGGTTGGACAGCAGGTGATATTCTCACTTGGACACAACAAGACAATGGCAATTGGTTAATTACTAAAAAAGAAACAACTACACCAGAGGATAATGATAATGAGTACTAATTGGGTACAAGATATGGCAGACATGCACAAGAAGTATGGTGTCAATGAATGGTTTGAGAAACACAAAGATGACAAGGTACTTATGAACAAGTACCTAATGTTCCGTCTACTTATGTGTCAAGAAGAATTGCATGAAACTATGCAAGCAGTAAATTCTGGTAATTCAGAAGAGATCGTAGATGGTCTTATTGACCTATGTGTCTTTGCTATTGGTACACTTGATGTATTTAATGTAGATGCAAGTAAAGCATGGGATGAAATATATGCAGCTAATATGAACAAAAAAGTAGGTGTAAAGCCAGGTCGCCCTAATCCATTTGGTCTACCAGATCTACTAAAGCCAGGTGGATGGACACCACCAAGCCATGAGGGTAACCATGGTGAGTTAGATGTAGCACAACAAAAGATTCGTGACCGTACACCTATTGATCGTAGTGCTTGGTAATGTTTTTTTCTGGTCCTTTACTATGCTATTTTGTATTACTTTTATACGCAGGAAGTGGATGGTATGGTGAGGACAAGGAAAACATCTTATATGAATATATTGTAATAGTCAGTTGGTATTATCAAATACTAATAGCTTACACAATTTTTAAGAAAATAAAAATGCGCTAAGGCGCATTTTTTTATGTACAAATGCGATTGAATAGTGTAGGATAGTTAAATCAATGAAGGAGAATATATTATGACTTACACTTTCGATATCGCGTACGATTGTCCTCTATCCGACTTTCTCGAACTACTCGACAAATACGAACTCAAACTCGAATCTTACCTCGCTATCGGACCTGGCGGCGGAAATCCCGAAATTACCGTCTCCTCAACTCCATCTCAAATCCAAAAACTAAAAGATTTCTGGAATTCTTAAATGACTAAATTTAAAGCTACGGTCGACAAATCTTTTGTCGACCAACGAAACTTAAAAGTAGAAGAAGATAGTAGGGACAATCCCTACTTCTTCTGGGACAGCGAGTTTGTAGAATTTCATCAAGCTAAAGTTGATATGTTTCAGAGCCTATATGAGGGTTATGAATACGATACATATCACGAAGTACTTGGTGCAATAGACTATAAGCTTCATTCAAAGGCTGGTGTGCACATATCTCCTTACATTCAGAAACAAGTGCATAATGACAAGATAGATATGTTCGGAATATGGACATGGAAAGACGGATGGCCAGGTCCATTAGAGGAGGGTCAGGTTGTTGAGTATGAAATATTAGATTATGTTGATGCTAAAGAAGCAATTAAACATTTAAACGAAGAAAATCGTTTTACTTTTCCAATAGACTATGATACAATTGATGAATAACAAGAGAGTATTATTATGCGCGAATCACTAAAAGTATTACAAGAATGTGCTGAACTGCAGCAACGTAAATCACGTGACTATCAAAACGAGAACTCACGTATTCAACAAGCAGACTATTATCCACGTGGTGTGGCATCACTTATGGATATCATCAATACAAAGACTCTACGTCTATGGTCTGTTATTGAAGCTATGGAATCAGATCCAGAGTATGAACCAAACTTTGAGTCACTCGAAGACTCATTCAAAGATCTTATTAACTATGCTTCCTTTGGTGTAGCATACTGCCGTGGTAAAGTACCAGGTCAGCGTGAAGATCGTGACTTCCTAAATCGTGAGATTAAAGATGCTTCTGAATAGTGTAAAAGATATCCGTGAGTTCTTTATTGGTGAGCTCAAAGATGAAGCATTCACCATTGATAAGACTGGTCAAAAGACTATCGAAATGCTTGGTGCAAACTTCATTGCATCAGAGCCAGCTATCTTCGGTACTCCAAACCAAGAATATATAGATGCAGAGATCAAGTGGTATGAATCTGAATCCACGAATATCAATGACATCTATGGTGTAGATGGAAATCCTCCAGCTGCTTGGCAATACAGTGCTAATGATAATGGTGAAATCAATTCAAACTATGGTCATTTAGTTTTTGGTTATAAGTATTTCCAACAGTTCCATCGGGCCTTCGATGAGCTATGGGATAATCCTGATAGTCGTCGTGCACAGATGATCTATAATCGACCTTCAATTTGGGTTGAGTTTGATGAAGGTGGTAAAAACGATTTCATCTGTACTAATGCTCAAACATTCTATATTCGTGATAACATTCTTCATATGGTATCACAGATGAGATCTAATGACGTTGTGTATGGCTATAAGAATGATTATGCTTGGGCACAATATCTAATGGACAAGTTTGTTTCTAATTGGAATGAAATGGCTGAAGTTACAGGTGAACATGGCGAGATTGAAAAGGGTATGCTTACTTGGCAAGTAATGAATTTACATGTATATGAAAGACACTTTAATTTAGTAAAATGAAATATATCTTTGACGTAGATGGAACACTGACACCTAGTCGTGGAAGAATGAACAATGAGTTTGCAAATTGGTTTGAACACTTTGCGACTCATAATGCTGTTTATCTTGTTACTGGAAGTGACAGAGAAAAGACACTAGAGCAAATTCCGGAATACATTTACAATCTTTGTATTGCTGTCTACCAATGTTCAGGCAATGATGTATGGCAACAAGATAAAAATATAAAAAGTGGTGTACTTAATCTTCCAGACAAGTTACAATTTGAGTTATTAGATATTCTACATAATAGTGGCTTTAAACCAAAGACTGGGCAACACATTGACCAACGACCTGGTCTTGTGAACTTCAGTATTCTTGGTAGAAGAGCTTCGTTAGAAGATCGTTATAACTATAGAGGTTGGGATGAGCACAAGAAAGAGCGTGAGTCAATTTGTAATAGACTTAGACCACGTTGGCTTAACTATAACTTTCAGATAGCCGGAGAGACCGGTATAGATATTACTGCTAAAGGATCAACAAAGGCACAAATATTAGAAGACTTTGATCCTACAGATGTAATCTATTTCTTTGGCGATAAGTGTGAACTTGGTGGCAATGACCACGAGATTGCACTTGCAGTTCATGATAGAGATAATGGTAGTAGAGTGATTGAAGCGAAAGATTGGGAAGATACATGGAGCAATCTAAAGTCATTGGTATAACGTTTAGTACATTTGACCTATTACATGCAGGTCATGTGGCTATGTTACGAGAGGCAAAGGAGGTGTGTGACTACCTCATTTGTGGCATTCAGGTAGATCCAAGTAGGGACAGACCTGAAAAAAATTCACCAGTACAATCATTAGTAGAACGTTGGACACAACTTCAAGGTGTGAGGTATGTGGATGAAATCATTCCATATGAAAGCGAGAGAGATGTAGAGGATATTCTTAAACTGTTCAGTATTGATGTTCGTATTATTGGTGAGGAGTATAAAGAGACTACATTTACTGGTAGAGCAACTTGCGCTAATAGAGGCATAGAAATACATTTCAACAAAAGAGATCATCGGTTTTCAACAAGTGATTTAAGAAACCGAGTATACGTAAAAGAAACAATGAAGGATTTGAATGATGAGTGAAGAAATTCGTCGAAAACCACAAAAATTAAAAATGGGAATTATTGGTAATGGTTTTGTAGGACAGGCAACTGGATACGCGTTTTCCACGCCTATGGTGGACAAAATGATTGTCGATCCTAAGTACAGTGATAATACTCTTGATGATTTGGTTGCTTATGCTCCACAGATCACTTTTATCTGTCTACCAACTCCTTCTAACGATGATGGATCAATTGATGCTGAACTAGTCAAAGACACTGTAAAACACCTAATACGCGAAAGCGAAACTTTTATCGTGATTAAATCAACAATTACGCCTGACGTTGCGGCAGAGCTGTGTTATCTAGATTCTCGAATTGCAATCATGCCTGAGTTTTTATCAGAAGGTAACGCAAAAATGGATGCTGTAAATGCTTCTCATCATCTTGTAGGTGTTACAGATCAAGGAGCGTCTCAATACATCGAAGGTCTCTACGCTGGTTACAGTTTATGTAATCCGTGTCCAACAGTTGTTGTTTCTCCAGTAGAAGCATCAATTATTAAATATACAATCAATAACTTTTTAGCCATGAAGTTGACATTTTTCAACCAGTTGTATTCCATAGTTGATGAATTTGGTGGTAATTATCAGACAGTATTACGAGGTGTTTTAGCTGACTCACGTGTAGGTGTGTCACATACGCGCATCCCTGGAACTGATGGTAAAAGAGGTTTTGGTGGGGCATGTTTTCCAAAAGATCTAGATGCATTCATTCATTATGCTGATAAATTTACTGAAGCGGATATAGAACTACTGAAGACTGTTAAAGCTGTAAATAATAAAATTCGTTCACAATACGACACAGATGATCGTGAAAAGTCAAATAACATTAAGTTTGAAGATGAGTGATTGGGATAAAAGATATCTAGGGCTCGCTAAAGAGATTAGTACCTGGTCTAAGGATCCATCATCACAGATTGGTGCTGTAGCTATTGGATCTAAAGGTCAGGTACTAGCTCAGGGTTATAATGGTTTTCCACGTGGTATTGATGACGTTGAACACCGTTATAATAATAAAGAGACAAAGTACAAATATGTTGTTCATGCAGAGCAAAATGTAATTTACAACGCCACATATAATGGTGTATCATTAGATGGAGCAACTCTGTACGTCTGGGGCCTTCCTGTTTGCTCTGAGTGCGCAAAGGGAGTGATACAGGTGGGTATCAAGAGAGTGGTGTTACCACGTGCTCAATACCCATTGCATTGGGTCCAATCTTGGAGAACATCAATGGAGATGTTTGATGAAGCAGGTGTAGAACATGACAGTATTGATTGTGGGGTTAAACCCTTCGGGTAAATGGAAACGTAAGAATCCTACACTCGACAGACTCAATCGTTGGATGAATGAACTTGGTATTCGTCATTACTCATTCTGTAATGTCATATCAGAACCAGGTGCATATAAAAAATCTCAAATAGATTACAAACAGCTATGTACATTTACTGAAGGTTATGATAGAATTATCGCATTAGGAGGTTTTGTGTCAGAGGCACTGGATCGTATTAATGTCGATCATTTACCAATGCCACATCCCTCTCCTTTGAATCGCAATTTAAATTGCCCATTTTATGAAAAACGTAAGATTGAGGAGTGCCGACGTTATGTCGAAGGTCATAACAAATCCAATCAACAACATACCAAAGAATGAGAAGTCTCATGTTCTTGGTTGGTCACTTGTATGGAAAGAACTACTCGGAGCATCTATAGATCATAGATGTACACCACAAATTCTCAATGCGGATACGGTATATGTCGACCATGGTGCAAACTTTGGTGGTACACTTAACCTTTTTGGTGGTGCAACAAAGGATATATTTGACCGTATCAATATTCTCCTCGCATGTAAAAACATTGTATCATTAGATTGGGATATGCCCGACTATGGCGCTATGCTAAAGAAACGCATCGGTGCCAATACTACATGCGAGGAGATAACCGAGAAGTGGTGTGATATGGTTTCAAAAAGAATAAGTAGTATTACTTCTATGAAACACAAGGACCTTAAAACAGATGGTATTACATTCGGCGACTCTCACACTATTGCTTTTAGTGGTGTTGGTGATAGTGTTTACCGTACTGATGGTAAGACTCTTTTTGGTAGTTTACGGAAGGGACTTCGAGAAGAACTGGAAAGAAGGGAAGAGAGACTTACGTTATGCCTTGGTTCTATCGATATTAGGCATCATATACTGCGCCATAATGATTTCGATTTAAAAGAAACAATTAAGGAATATGTCAAGCAAGGTAATGAACTTGCTGATGACGTGTGGTATGCAGCTCCTGTTCCAGTAGAGTACGAGGAAAGACGTATACCTAAATCTGGATTCTATAAGAAGACTCCATTCTATGGTTCATGGAAAGAACGCTGGGATCTTACAAATCAGTTTATTGAGATCCTACATGATGAATCAAAGAGCAAGGTAGTTATGCCACCAAAGGAATGGTACACTATGGATCCTGAGAAATACGCTAAGACTTATATGGAGCATGGTTCTTCTTTCCATATTGCTCCACCTTATTACAGACGAAATGATTGGGGAGTATCACCTTTTGGCACATAATAATCATGTACTCGATGGTATAAATAAGGACGTTGGTCCTCTGTATTCTTTAGAAGAGGCGAAGGACTATTTCTTAGAATTGGCTGAAGGTTGGGAAGATCCTTATGGTGATCCACTTATCACGACTCACGATGGCATACGAGTTGTTCGTGATGATACTCTCGTCGGTTCTAAGGTTAGGGGCGGTGATTGCCTTATTAGTAGTCTTGATGACAATATCGATACTATCGTTTATGTTCAACCTCGGACTGGTCTTGCTGGTGTTAGTATCCTTGACGTTGCCAAACGACATAACAAAGACGTTATGTTATTCATGCCCTCCTCCAAACGGATTAGTCACCACCAGGCCTGCTGTATCGAGCGAGGTGCTAAAGTAGAGTTCCATCGTATTGCTGCAATGCCCAATCTAAATCTCATTGCTCAAAAGTGGGCAGCTGAAAGATCTAATGCATTCTTCGTTCCACTAGGTTTAAAACATGAGAGAGTAACTGCAGGTATTGTAAAGACTGCATCACAGATTGATGAACCAGAAGAGGTTTATGTTGCAACATCAACTGGTGTATTAACACGAGCATTACAAATTGCATGGCCTAATGCTAAGTTTACGTCAGTCTGTGTGTCACGTAATATGAAGGCAGGTGAACTTGGTAGGGCTGAGGCAGTATCAGATCCACTTGCATTTACTGCTTCTGAAAAGAAAGAGAACCTACCACCATTCCCAACTATAGATACCTACGATGGTAAGGTATGGAAGTACATTCCTAAGAATACTGATAAAGATATTCTATTTTGGAATGTAGGTAAGGAACCAGTATTACAAAATGAAAACCTATATGAAACTGTAGATTCATACAGAGATTGGGCAAAGAATGTGGCTTAATGAACCAGCTATAGATGTACTCGTTAACTATTATTATCCCAAGGCTAAGTGGTTACAAATCAATTGTAACTGGGGCAAGATTCCATATACAGGTGAGATAGCCACAAAAGAGATTAACGATCCATTGATGCAAGAGATTGACATTTATGACTGTTATACTCGTAATGCTGCTGGATTCTCTAATGTATTACAGGACCTAAAATATAGAAGTGAGACACCGAAGAGACATCATCAGGCTAAAAACATATCTCTTGGCCAAAAACATCTAGATCTGGTAGATAGTTATGTGACAGATAAGTGGGATCTCAAGACTTGGCTGTTTGCTTATATGTCTCATAGAGTTACAGGCTCTGGTGCATCATTTACAAGAGACCATGGGTACAGAAATAACTGTGTACATAAATGGGGCGTGATGGAATCTATCGAAGAAATGATTGCTGATTTAAAATATCGTAAGGCAAATAAGATCGCTACATTTACATCGATTGGTAACCAACCACCAGCGCCTCGTAAAGGTGTCAGTGTTATTGATTATCTCACAGAGGAGTTACCTGCTCTACTTGATAAACTTATTGATTGGTTACATTCTGGTGAAAAGAAAACACACAAACAAGTTGTAGACTTTTTAAATGCATATAACTTAGAACAGGGGCATAAGAGATTTAACTTTGTCTATGCTGCATTTTCATATGACTTAGGTGATTATCACAAGGATCTTGTTGACGATATGAGTCATGGATACTTTGGTAATAATGCTATTCGTTGTATGAAGATGTTATCAAAGGGATATAATACAGATCAGTTCATGGATATACTATGTGAAAGAATGGGTGGAGCACCAAGAGATAACGAGGATGTGTTCTGTGACTTCGTACGATTTGGACAGAACTATGTACCTCGTAGTGATGATACATTTGATCATATTCCATCCACATTACAAAATAATTCTGGTTGGCATTCAGGTTGGGAACAAAGACAAGGAAAACCTAATATTGCGAGTGTACAGCTTACAGAATTTATGGTATAATAGAATTATTACTTATTTAGGAGACACGCATGTCAATTATGGACAAGCTTAAAAAGAACTCAAAACTTAAAAACACAGAGGTTCTTTCAGAGTCTAAGTTCTTCAACGAGAAGGATATGACTCCAACAGATGTGCCAATGATCAATGTGGCACTGTCAGGTTCTGTCGACGGTGGTTTGGCTCCAGGCCTTACCGTCCTTGCAGGACCATCAAAACATTTTAAAACATCATTTGCACTGATTATGGCATCAGCATATCTTAGACAAAATCCGGATGCTGTGATGCTATTCTATGATTCAGAGTTTGGTTCACCTCAAGCTTACTTTGAACAGTTTGAGGTTGATACATCCCGGGTGCTTCATACGCCTATTACAAATGTAGAGGAACTAAAGTTTGACATGATGGCACAGCTTGAAGCACTTGATCGTGAAGATAAGGTCATTATCGTAATTGACTCTATTGGCAACCTTGCATCCAAGAAAGAAATGGAAGATGCATTGAACGAAAAGTCAGTTGCTGACATGTCACGTGCTAAAGCACTCAAAGGTTTGTTCCGTATGGCAACACCTTATCTTGCTATGAAGAATATTCCTATGTTGGCCGTTAACCATACGTATATGGAGATCGGTCTATTCCCTAAAGCCGTTGTTGGTGGTGGTACAGGCATTTATTATTCCGCTGACAATATCTGGATTCTAGGTAGACAACAAGATAAAAAGGGCACAGAGATCCAAGGCTATCACTTTGTAATTAATGTTGAGAAGAGTAGATATGTTAAAGAAAAGTCTAAGATTCCTATTACTGTTTCCTGGGACGGTGGTGTTCGCAGTTATTCTGGCCTGCTTGACGTGGCTCTTGCTGGTGGGTACGTTACTAAGCCTTCCAATGGCTGGTATGCAGCGGTTGATATGGAGACAGGTGAGATTGGTGGCAAAGTTAGGCATGATCAAACTTTAGAGCATGAGTTCTGGGAACCAATTTTTACAAACACTGACTTTAAAGAGTTTATAAAGAAGCAGTACAGTATTGGTCATAAAGACCAAGTATCAATGGATGAAATTGTTGTCGAAGATATTTAAAACCTGCTTTGGAACTAATATAGTATCTCGAGAATTGTTACAAAAGGCTGAGGAAGATTTTAATTCTCAGCCTAAAGTACAGCGACCTGAATTTGAACAAACAAACGCTATAGGTATTATTCCTGAGATAACAGATTTAGTGCAAAAAATTACTGGATTAAAAATTAAATATAAATCAGGAAATTACTATGAGCATACTATTCCATACCTACCTCATACGGATTATAATCATTTCTATGATAATAGTATTAATGTAGTAATTCCTATAAGATTCAGTGGCGATAAACCTTATTTTATTATTTTTGACCAGATTTGGCCTAATAATAGTTGTTGTTGGATGATGAATCAATCTGATCCAGTAGATTTTAGTAGAACAATGTTAGGCGTAAAGGGTTGGCCTGGTGAGTATCCAATACTCAACAAAACAAACAAAGATATTGATGATGAATTGTATAAACACTTAAAACGTTTTCCAAAATATACACTCACTAACATGTCAGGTAAAGCATATCCATTTGATCCTGGTAATATTATGATATTTGATAATCGTAAGATTCATGCAACTGGTGGTGGTAACTGGAAAAAATTAGGTATTAGTTTAAGATTTAAAATGGAGTGATTATGGTAAAGATTCCAAATATGTTAGTAGAGAATGAGGATTATGAATTAATTCCAGGTAATGATGAGCATTGGCACATTAGAATTAAGAACGGCGAATATATAGAGTCTGTGATCAGTTTCGGATCTATAAAGGTAAATGAAGAGTCATTAGAAATGAACTTTGATTTTACTCTACACTATAGTCCAGATGATGATCTATCAGTAGATAACGTAGACTTACAGAAACACGCCGGCAAAATTTTAGAGAGTGTGTTAATGAGTAATTTAGAAAAAATGGAAAACAAATGAAAATACTAATTATGGGACTGCCAGGTGCTGGTAAAACCCACCTTGCAAAACGATTACAGATTCATCTCAATTGTGCTTGGTATAATGCAGACAAAGTACGTGAGATGGCAAATGACTGGGATTTCACGGATGCAGGTCGTAGACGTCAATCTGAACGTATGAATACAATTGCTACCTTTGAAGCAGTTCGAGCTCGTACTGTTATTTGTGATTTTGTTTGTCCTACTGGTGCAACCCGTGAAGAGTTTGATGCTGATATTACAATTTGGATGGATACTATTGAAGCAGGTCGTTTTGATAATACCAATAAGATTTTTGAAGCTCCTACGGATGTAGACCACCAAATCAAAGGATTTATGTCAGATGATGAGATCCTTAACTTTGCAAATATATTAAAGGCGAAATACAATGTTTGATTATAAGAAACCAACAACACAAATGCTAGGACGCTGGCAGCCATGGCATGATGGACATACTGCTTTATTTAAGAAGTCATTGGCTGAGACCGGCCAAGTCGTAATTATGGTACGAGATGTTGGTGGTATCATTGGCACAGATGCAGGTGGTGGACGTACCGAAGGTCAGTATGATAATCCATTTAAGTGGAATGAGGTACGACAAAATATTGTTGCAGGATTAGCAGAACATGGGTTTACAGAGGGTGTTGAGTATGTTATAATGCAAGTACCAAACATCGTAGACATTTCTTATGGTCGTGGTGTTGGTTATACATTCACACAGCACGATCTAGGTGAGGAGATCCACAATATCTCTGCTACTAAGATCCGTAAACAAATGAGGCAAGAAGGTAAACTGTGAGCTTTACAGAAATAAATCCATTTATCACTGAAAAAGAAAGACTATTTTTTATTTCTATGGAGGATAGTGATGATTGGATTCAACACAAATCTAGTGTATCAGGTAGACTTTCTCCACTTTTTTATAAAACAATAGAATATCGTGGAATTAAATCTTATTTACTAAAAATGCATCCTAATGCGGTACAAGATTGGCATACAGATGGTGTTACTTTAAAGAGAAACACTTTAATCTTACATCCATTAACTGAAAATTATGCTCCTTACAGATCGATAGATGGTGTGTCAGCAAAGCCAATTATAGCTGACACTCAAGTAAAACACTCTGTTGTAAATAATGAATACACAAGAATGAATCTTCAAATTCCGTTTATTGAGTCATATAAAGATGTACATGCTAATAAAAATAGTGTAGTATGGAAATTATTGAATAAATTTTATAAGGAAAACAATGAGCAACGTTGAACAGGTTATCCTTCGTAATGTACTTACAAACGAATCTTATATGCGTAAGGTTCTACCATTTATAAAGCCCGAATACTTTCAAGGCGTGTACAATCAATTATTCAAAGAGGCTGGTAAGTTTGTTGCTAAGTACAACAAACTACCTAACCTCGATGCATTTAAGATTGAAATTGATAATAGTGATAAGTTCAATGATGATCAGTATCAGGCAGCTATGGAGATCCTGCCTAACATCTTTGCAGCTGAAACATCTGATGAAAAATGGCTAGAGGACACTACTGAGAAATGGTGTCAAGACCGTGCTATTCATAATGCAATAATGGAGTCTATCTCTATCATTGATGGTAAGCACAAGAATCTCACAAAGAATGCTTTACCTGACCTATTGTCAAAGGCACTTGCTGTATCGTTTGATACTAATATTGGTCATGACTATATTGAGAACGTCAATGAGCGTTATGAGTTTTATCATGAGGATGAAGAGCGTATCCCATTTGATATTCAGTTCTTTAATGATATTACTAAAGGTGGTTTACCTAATAAGACACTGAATATTGCACTAGCTGGTACCGGTGTCGGTAAGTCATTATTCATGTGTCACTGCGCTGGTAATGTATTAGTACAGGGTAAGAACGTTTTATACATTACAATGGAGATGGCCGAGGAGCGTATTGCTGAACGTATCGATGCTAATCTATTAAATATCCCACTAGATCAGTTACAGAATATCACAAAGGATATGCTAACTTCAAAGGTCGATGAGATTGCTTCTCGTACGAATGGCAAGCTTATCATTAAAGAGTATCCTACTGGTTCAGCTCACACTGGTCACTTCCGTGCACTATTAAATGAGCTGAAGCTAAAGAAGAACTTTGTACCTGATATGATATTCATTGACTATCTTAATATCTGTGCTTCAAGTAGAATGAAAGGTATGGGAGGTGCTATTAACTCTTACACTTATATTAAGGCGATTGCGGAAGAACTCCGAGGCCTTGCAGTCGAGTTTGATGTACCGATCGTATCGGCGACTCAAACGACGCGTAGTGGTTATAGTTCGTCGGATCCTGGGTTAGAGGATACATCAGAATCGTTTGGCCTACCAGCTACAGCAGATCTTATGTTTGCTCTTGTATCAAGCGAAGAGCTTGAAGCACTTGGTCAGATTATGGTTAAACAACTAAAGAACAGATATAATGATCCTAATCACAAAAAACGGTTTGCGGTAGGTATAGATAGATCTAGAATGAGGCTGTTCGATATCGATAATCCACAAGATAACTTAATCGATGATACACCAGCCTTTGATAAGTCTCAAATCAATGAAAGATTTAAAGACTTTAAAATATAGGAGTATGGTATGTGGATTCTAATTTGGCTAGCTATGGGTAATGCTCAGAATGTAGAATACTTTCACATTGGCACATTTAATAATAAAGATAAATGTGTAAGTGCAATGTCTGAAGCAACTGTATTAGTAACTAATAAAAATCAAACCATAGATTGTATTTACATAGGTGATAAATGAGAGATATTTATGATTATGTTAAGGTGTTTAATCTCATTAGTAAAGATGATTGTAAAACTTTATTAGAACACTCTAAATCATTAAATTACAGCCAACATGCTTGGACATTCGGAGCAAAAAATAAATTTAAAGAGATGCCACACCCAGAAGGTTCTAGTACTGAACTATCAATAACTCATCCGGACAATGAATCAATCAATAAAATGCTGACTAAGTATGTTCATCATGCTTGTATTAAATATGATGATATTTTTTATGAACAAGGATTAAAAGCAAACCATTTATATAATAACCGAAAAAAAATAGTTTCAACTGTGTCTCGTGTTAGACTTAATAAGTATGATCCTAATACAGAAATGAAATATCATCATGATCATATTCATAGCATCTTTGATGGGGAAAACCGCGGAATTCCAACTTTATCAATTGTAGGACTTTTAAATGATGATTTTAAAGGTGGCGATTTTATTTTTAATAGAAAAGATAAAACTAAATTAAAGGCTGGCGATATATTAGTGTTTCCATCACTTTTTATTTACGGACATAGAGTAGATAAAATAATAGAGGGCACTAGACATTCATTTGTTGCGTGGGCTTATGGATAATGGAATATGATGAAGAAGAATTTCAAGCGATTTACGATGAGTATATTACGCTTACAAATGAGTTACTAGAAAACTTTGATGTGTTGATGGTAGCAGCTATAATGACTACAATGGGCTTTAGCTTATATCGTACATCATTATCAGAAGAGGATTACAATAAAATTGTAGACGCTATGCACGATTTGAAAAATGATATTGCAACAATTGAAAAAGGATATTTACACTAATGGCAAAAGGTAACAAAAAGACTAGTATCGGTAATGGAAACGTTAAGACGTCTTCTATGAATAAAAGCAAAAAGAATTCATATAAAAAATATCGAGGTCAAGGTAAATAATGCATGCACGTCTCATATCCTATAGCCAACCCGTTGGTCGTATCCACTCAGGAGAACTTGCACTCGAGGGGCTTGATAACATCCAAGACCTCATCGCGTATGCAGCCCGTGTCTCCAATCCATCGAACCAAGCTAACACCAAAACAACAGCAAAGTTACTTGACTATCTCATCAAGCACAAGCACTGGTCACCATTCGAAATGGCATCAGCCTGCATCGAAATCGAAACAACACGAGATATCGCACGACAACTTATCCGGCATAGATCGTTTTCATTTCAAGAGTTTTCTCAGCGGTATGCTAATATCAATGATCTTGATGGTGAGTTTGTTATAAGAGAGGCACGTTTGCAGGATGAAAAGAATCGACAGAATAGTATTGAAACATCTGATACGGCTTTAGAGGCTTGGTGGGATGCACAACAAAAGTTTATTATCGACCAAGTAAAGAGGATCTACAATGAAGCAATCGAACGAGGAATCGCTAAAGAACAAGCCCGAGCAATCTTGCCAGAAGGTAACACAGTCAGTAGGCTCTATGTTAATGGTACCATTCGCTCTTGGATTCATTATATCGAGTTACGTTCTGCAAATGGGACACAGAAAGAACATATGGAATTGGCCATCGAAGTAGCAAAGGCTATTGGTCAAATTTATCCTAAAGCATTGGAATTTGCAAATGGTGGAATTAGTACTCAGAAATAAAGACATAATTTCAAAACTAGAATACATTAGATCTGAAGTATTTAAAACTGAAATTATTACTAATGAAGAAAAATATAGAGATAAATTAGTACGCCGACCAAAGGAAGATCTTGCTGATCCAGAGAAGTTTATGAGTGAAGAACACTTGTTCAAGCATATGTCTGATCCGGATCACAAGGGGTTTCCAGTTGAACACTGTTCCCTACCAGTTGAAGTTATGGCTAGATCTGATAGTAAACTAGCACATATTGTAAATTATACAAGAACTGAATTTATATCTGATCTTGGGGCTAACAGTGATGCTGTTTTTCTTTATTATCCACCAAAGGGTTTTGTAGGTTGGCATACAAACCAAAACAATTCTGGATATCAATTTATTTTCTCTTGGTCAGAAAAAGGTAATGGTTATTTTCAGTACTATGATAAACAGAAAAAAAAGATAATAAAGTTACCAGATAAATCAGGATGGCAAGCTAGATACTATCATTTTGGAGAGGATCCTGCTGACCATTGTTGGCATTCTGCTTACACTAATGTACCTAGAGTTACAGTATGTGTTTTATTTAGGTGGTGGGATAAGCCACATATGAAAGAACAAATATTGGAAATGAGAGATCAACTTATAGAAGAAATAGAATCGGAGGACTAATGGGCAAACATATTTCTACTTACTATTCAGATTTTGATGAAGGTTATTGTGAAATCCATTTTGACTTTAAAGAAGAATATGCGTATATTAAGTATTTTGATAACAATGGTAAGCGCTTCTTTACAGAAGACTTTAAGGGCAAGTCAATGCGATATGTAGAAGACGCTGCAGAGAATTGGGCACTAGGAATAAAAAAGCTAGAAGCTATTAATTAACTGTTTACATTCCTTTTGATTTAGTATAGAATACTATCATATATTATGGAGGAATGAATATGAGTAATCAACGTGGTGGTAAGTGGAAACCTGCTGCATTAGATAATGGTACGA
>Ga0194023_1000060_pt1 | contig 16382 bp, 6 predicted proteins | sample IW6Sep16_MG_FD_140348 | JGI IMG/M metagenome (GOLD analysis project Ga0194023, IMG submission 140348) | Freshwater microbial communities from the Broadkill River, Lewes, Delaware, United States - IW6Sep16_MG | ecosystem: Environmental > Aquatic > Freshwater > River | place: USA: Delaware...
CTTCCTCCATTTGTAATATTAATAGATTCAACTGTTGAATCATTTCCAACAACTATAGTTGCTTCTGCTCCAGTACCATCTCCTACAATAGGAACATTTGGATATGACCCAAAAACTCCTAGACCACTACCCCTATCCTTTATCAATGCAACTTTTAGTTGTCCGCTACTTTCAGAATTTGCATTATTACGAATACTTGCCACATTTGAATTTGAACTCCAATTTTTTGGAACTGGAATATAGTTAATTGAGTCAAACTTAATCAAATCATTTGGATTTATAGTATAAAGATATTTCCATAAATATCCGTCACCACTAGACCCAGCACTTCTTGGCTCTAAATCTATAAATGTTGGTTCATCAATAGATGGTCTGCCTTCGGTATTTTCAGGGTCAGTTCCATTATTCAAACAAATATAAACTTGGTAATTACTATTCATTGCATAGTAATTGGATTCATATAAGTTAGTTCTATTTGAAGGTTTTGATAAGTTATTTATACTTATATTATGACGATACATATCATAAGTAACACCAGATTCCCAATCAATTCTTCTAATAACTTGTCTCACATCATCAGGATTAATTTTTTTTAATGCAATAATCGTATCCCAAACATCGTGAAAATTATCAAATGAATCTAGTGGAGTTGGTGGTGATTGTTCCCAATTTTGACTATAATCAGTTGCATTTGTAAGACCAACAAAGGAATAATACGAATTTGCAGTTGATCCTATTGATGATACAAAATTTTCAGCACTCAATATTCTAAATTGATCTGTTATAATCGCAGACATTGATTTATATACTTTCTATGTATTTATCTTAATTATATAGGGTTATAATTTTGATAACGAAGATAATTGTATCTTCTTACTAAAGGAGTTGTGTTTAACCCAACAACTCCATAATTTGAGTTTACAGCATACTCATTTTGTGTTCCAGGAACTTCAATAAGACCCCAACTATAATCACCATAATAATTACTATAACCAAAACCTGTTAAACCATCATAACTAGAAACACTTACAATTACTTGAGCTGCAGGTTTAGTTCCTTCGCCATAAACATCAGTAGAAGCAAATGAAACAGAAATAACTTGATATACATTATCAATTCCCGTAGATCCTATTCCAATAATTGAACCATCCTTGCTTAAAGAAGTAACTCCAGATCCAATTTTAGAATTAGAAACTTTAAAGTAATAATTCTCTAAAAGTCCCGTTTGAGTAATTGTTGGATTTGTTACAGACGAATTTCTTAAGTATGAATTACTGGGGATATACAAATCAAATATTAGTGCTGTAGATGCAAATCCAACATTGGTAGTTTTAATCCCTGTAATTATGCCAAAATCGCCTGTGTATGAAACACCTTCAATATACTCAGATTTTGGTTTTGGTGGTTCTATATAAACTAAAGGCGGATTTGTATAAGTATATCCAAATCCTGCTGAAGTGATAGATATTTCAGTAACAATCCCAGCATTTATTTGAGAAGTTAATATTGCTCTTCCAGTACTTCCAATTCCAATTGGATTTTGAATTGTAACTATTGGGTTTGAGTTATACCCATATCCACCATTTACAATATCTATTGATTGTATGGTCCCAGAAATAGAAACAATAGCAGTTCCAATTGACTGAAATAATTCTCTATTATCTAAAATTTCAATTGAATTTACTATATCTTCAGATATATTTTCATTTTCAGCGTCAAATATAGTTTTTACATTATCTACAAATATTTGAGTTGAACCAACACCAACGGAGTTTATAATATTACATGAAGGGAAAATTCTTGATTCATAACTTGGCCTATCTTTTCCTATCTCAATACCATCAACAATAGTATCATTTCTTTGTTTACACCAAGTAACAGGTCTTTGCAAAGTTGTATTAGATGTTATACCAATAGAATTATATGGATTTGTTTCTAATGTATCTGGTAAAATAATATCACGAACTAACCTCTTATTTTCTGTTAATTTATAATCATTACTTGTTATTTTTACAGTATCACCAGTTTTAATAGTTTCTTCAATATCAACATCAATTACATCTACGCCTGGTGTTCCTTTATAGAATAAAATTCTACATTTTGATCCAGACTTTGGAGCTTCTAAAAATTCTATTAAACTTCCTCCATCAAAAACATAAGAAATATTAGGTTCCTGTAAAACATCGTTTACAAATATTAAAAGAGTAGCACTTAAATCAATATTAGATCCTTCCTTTGCAACAATAGCAAATCTTTCACCATTATCAGAAATTGGAAAAGTTTTTCGGAATCCATTAAATAAATGATCTATATCATCTATTTTTTGCAATTCTCCTAAAGACCATCCACTAAATTCATCTTTATACGTCCTGCTAACTATAATAGAAAAGGGTTCAAATGAAACACTAGAATCTGTAGGTATTCCAGAAGTTCCTCCAGTCTGTACTGTTAATATATCTCCAACATTGTAAGAGTATCCATAATTTTTAATCTTAAAGTCAATTATACTTGATCCTTGACCGACAACAATATCTATTTTTGCTTGAGATCCAATACCAGTATTTGGGGTCTGATAAATCAAGTCTAAATTTGAATATGAAAGTGGATTATCAAAAACAACTTTTGGAGGATTTGTTGATGTATATCCAGATCCAGGATTTGTAATTGCTACACTTACAATATGTCCACCTAAAACTGTTGCTGTACCTATAAATTCAATACTTGGAGATGATCCACTTAATGTTTGTACTCCAACACGAACAATTTGCTGAACTCCGGGTCTATACCCCGAACCGGAGTTTCCAATACTAATACTTTGAATAGTTCCTGCAATAGAAACTATTGCCGTTCCACCTGCAGATACTAATGGTTGATACCCAAACCCATTACTTGATCCTACAGATACAATTATTCCACCTCTTGGAACACTTGCGTTATTAGGATCATACAAAGCAGATGTCGCAGTTCCAGTGAAATTTAATTCAGTTTGTGATAAATTTTCAGATAAATTGTAATCAATTTCTGGACTTTGGAATATGCTGTTTATTAAAATAATTGAATTTGAAGTTGAAAATCCTGATATATTATTTTCTTCTGAAGTTAAATTAAAATCTTTTTTTACAGCATTAAATTTATCACTGATGTCATCAAAAATATAATTGTGTTTATATGTTTCTTTATTTGAATTTTGAATTCCGGATCGTATAAACGCTCTACCCTGAAAAGATGACCTGATATTAATATCACCATTTTCTTCATCATATATTGGACCATACGGTGCCTCCGCAAAGTATATACTATTCCCTACTATATTATAGTTTCCTTCCATTTTAGTAATGAGAGTATTTGAGGAATGTGTTGATAGTCCAGTCCCCATTAAAGGTCTTTGGACTTCAACAAATGCTGTATCTCCAACACTAACTGAAGAAATTTTCATTATTTCATTATCAACTTGTATTAAATCACCACTGAAGAATGAAGTAATTCCAGAAAATTCTAAAGTAGTATCAAGCAAAGCAATATCATCAAGAAGAAGTGAAGTAATTGCTGTTGACACAATTGGAGATTGTATAATATTATCAATCAAAATAATTGCTTTTGTATTTTGTTTTTTTGATGTTATATAATGTTTATTTCCAATACCAACTGAAGTGAGGTTTATAAGATTTGGTGAATCTGATAGAGCATCAATTGGTGAAGTCGTAATACCAATATATTGATTATCAAATTTGTAAGCATATAAATTTCCACTTAACTTATCTGTATTTCCAACACCAGATATATAAGTTTCCTCAATTCCGATTGCACCAAAAGTTGATTGAATATCTCCGGATTCTAATGCTCTTGAGAAAGTAACAGAAATTCCAGTGTTTATTTGTAAAGAGAGTGTACTTGCTAAAGACACATAATTGCTTCCAACTTCACTTACTATTAGGTATGACTGCCCTGGAGCACTTAGATAATCTCCATTTTCAATACCAAATAAATCATTAACATAAACAATATCTGATCCAATCCCAGAAGTTTTTGTAGTATTTGATACTAAAATATCGTTAAATACGTAATTTTCTGACCTATATTCAATTTCCTCTCCACTTACGAAAAAATGATTTGGTAAGTATATTAAATTATTACTTAAATTTACACTTGCAGGATTTGTTGAAGTACTTTCTTGACTTCCATTAAATACTCTTTCAAATATTGGAATATCTTTGTGAGTTAATTCAAAATCTTTTTTAAATGCAATGTCACTAGATTCTTGAAATTTACTTATTCCTGTAGATAATTCTGCATTTCCGAAATTTATTGATACCGGATATGAAGAAAATTCCGCATAAGATAAAGTATGCCTCAATAGAGTGATATCCACATTAATATTTGGATTTGGAGTAAATGTCAATTCCGTTAATGATGTTGAATTTGATTCAAATTCACCTAATGGTCCATTAGTATATAAAATACCATATTCTATTAAGGTAGTCTGAGTATCATTATTCAGTACTACAATTTCTGATAATTGTAAGTCTCCATTTGCAGTATCTGTAATTTGAACTAAGAAATATGCTAAATGATAATCTGAAGTATATGATGATATAACTTCTGGGTCTGGGGAAGTTGAGGATGCAATTCCTACATTTTGAGATTCAATTTCAGCATATTTCAGTACACGAGATGAAGTGAGTGTGTATTCAGTATTTGCAATAGAAACTGAAACAACATTACAACTTAATGAATCTGAAATATTAGAATAAAATACTAAATTATTATCACCATCTATATCAAAAGTACCTAAACCAACTCTATTAATATATTCATCACTAGATACTGTTATTTTAGAAAACTCTGAGAATGAAGTAGTAATTCCATTACTAATTAAATTTATTTCTTCATATTCATAGTAACTTCCAGTGCTAGAACTAAATTCAATTAATAACTTTTCTGATGTAAAATTTGTACTTATTGAAGATATTATAGCAGATGATCCAGATCCAACAATTAAATTATCTGTTTCAATTTTTGCAGTATTTCCAAAAGTATAAGAATCAGTTATATCAATATTTTGTTTAGTATCATAAGATATGAAACTATAACTATATTCATTAATTCTGCCATCTATCGGAGTAAATTCTAAAACAGCTTCATTATTTACTTTGACAATATCAAAACTACCAATCTCATCTGATGTAAAAGTTTTTCCATACTGATTTAAGTATATTTCATTACCATCTGTAACTAAAGATAATATTGAGGACTGTCTTCTGTCCTCAAATCTATCATCTTTAACACCAAGAAAAAATTTTTTAGATCTTACTTTTGTTGCCATTTTATTGCAATTAAATATTAAATGATGTTACAAATGTTTTTGATAATGAAGTATTAAAGTCTTCACTTATATCATCTATAATTAAAACTCTATTTCCTACAGATTCTGAATAATCTTGAAGTACAACTGAATTGAATATTATTTCATCACTAGTTAAAGTTTCATTAACATAAAAACTATTTTCCGAAACAAGATCAAAATCCTGTATACACTCAACATCAACTATACTATTTAAGTCACATACAGAACTAAAAAATCCTTCATTTTGAGATGTTGAAATTCCAGATTCATTAGGATTTGAATTAAGTATTAAATTACTAAATCTTTTAAATCCTAAAGTATGATTTAAGTTACTTACAACAGTATCCCAATCTTCTATAGGAATTTCAGATTCAAGTGAATATGAAAAATATTGATAATAATCACTATCTTGAATTACTTGAGTAGAATCATTTAAAAATCCAGTTTTACGATTCCATCCACTTTCAACAATTGAAGATGATCTAACTTCATAAAAAGTTTCATATTCAAAAATTTCTCGTATAAATGCTTGAGATTTTGAGTTTTCACCAATAATCAATTCACCAACAGTATAATCATTGGTAGTTTCCACCGTTAAATATTCATTTTTCACATCCCACTTTAGTATTTTTCCAGTATTATTACTGCTAGTTGCATTTTCTCCTATAATGAATGAATTTTTTGTAAGTTTAACTTCAAAAACTGGTAAATCATCTTCAGATATAATTCTACCAGAAGAATTTTCTTCATCAAAAATGCCTGGAATTTCAGATCCAGTGATAAATTCACTTAAAGAATACTCTATATAAGATCCACTTCCACCAACACTTGGACTAATTTTAACAATAGGAAATGTTCTATAATTATATTGATCTGAATTATACCCTTTATCTGTTGAATTCAGTATAGATATTCCCTCAATATATACTTTATCTCCAATTGAAAATGGAAAATTACCTGAGTCACTGAACTGCTTTGTAAGAAATACTGTTACAATTTTATTTGAATTGTTATATGATACTGAACTAATTCCAAGTCCATTTGAATTATTGATACTGACTATTCTAGGAGTAGCATTATAAAGTCCTTTTGTATTTTGAATAATATCTACAAAACTTTTCCCAATATCAAAATTTAGTATTACATCTTCAACAACTTTATCAGTAAATCCATCAATAACAATAAGGTCTGGATCTGTATTATAGTTTTGTCCTGGTGAAATTAATTTAATACTTTCAAACGTAGATAATGGCTCAACTCTAATAATTGATGAGAATTTAATCAGTGGTCGTAATGTGGGATCTACTGGATAATTATACCCAATATCTTCAATTTTTATTGTCTGAATTTTACCAATTGTACTACTTTGAGGAAGTATGATTGCATCACTACCTGTGGAACTAGTCACAGTAGATATAAAAGGTAATCTAGAATATGACTTTCCTCCAGAAGTAATTTCAACTTCTTTAATAGTTCCTTTCTCATTTTCTGAATTAGTATAATAACTAAAATTACCATCATTTTGCGAATACTGAAGACTTTCACTTATCTTTTCAGTTTGAAAACTAAAAGTATTTGAGGTTATTCCTGTAATTTTTTGCTCTTTATTTAATGAACTCTCATTAAATTTAATTTTATTATATTCATTTACCTCAGTATCTACTACAATTTCATTTTTAACTAACAAATTAGTCTTTGGAGACAACTTGTAATATATTTCTGAAGGAAATTCATCGTCAATTGTAAAATATATTTTTGCAGTTGAATCTATTCCAATATTACCAAATTTTACAATTTTAGAAGTTCCATCTTGATTTACAGGGAAATATGAGTTTGAAAAATTTTTATCAGTATAAAACTCAAGGTTGAATGATTCTGTTCTTCCAATTCCTGAAAATGTTTGAGAAAGAGAAGAATCTGATAAATCAAATACTATTTGGTTATTTCTAAGTACATCAATTTTTGGATTTACTTTTGATAATGTTCCAGAAGATGAAGATGTAATATTTACAACTTGTCTTTGAGTTGCAGTTGCTCCATAGTATGAATCAGAGAGTTTTATTCTATTTTGATCATATACTATTGCATAATATATTTTTTGATCTTCTAATCCACTTGCTGGTGATAATGATGTGTGTATTAATTTTTGTCCATTTTCATAATTGTGATTTTGTACAGTAATTAAATTTTCATTTATATCAATAGATGAAAATGATTTTAAATCTGCAATAAGAACCCTATGATAATCACTATATGAAATTTTTATAGATGTACTTATACCTGGATATGATTCAAGGAAAACAGAATCTCCAGACTGAAGATAATGTGTAGTTGATGTAGATACTGTTACAGTATTTTTTGATACATTTCCTTTTGATACATTATTAAATCTAGTTGTAAAACTATGATATTCTCCACCTGTACCAATTCCTATAAAATATAAAGTAGAGGAAGTTTGAGAAATTCCAACAAAGTCTCCATTTGTACCTAATCCGACTTTAGTTGTAGATATTCCAATCAAATCATTAGATATTTTAGCAGCATATACAATACTATTGTCTTGCAAATAGAATGATCCTATTCCAGTTGAAACTGATATTGGATTTCCAGAATTTGATTTATATAATAATTCATTTCCCGTCTCAAGTCTATGATTTTTAATATAAATGCTCTTTTCTGGAATTATAATAGAAGTAAGTCCAATACCTGGGTTAGAAAATATTAGAGTATGTCCAATTCCAACAATTGTACCAATTCCTAATGACTCTTTTGGATTAAAATATATCTCACGATTTAAGTTATAATCTTTATTTTTTAAATCAAGAGATAGATTTATATAGAATTTTCTTGGATTTTCTTCAAGAATAGTATATGCAGAATGTGCAGAAGAAACTGTTGAATTTTGTTCTCTTAAAACTCTAATTCTTGATGATTTAGAATCTACTTCTAGGATTTTAATATCCTCAGATCCAATAGTAAGTATATCATTTTCACGAATTCTTGGAAACTCAAGCAATCCTGAAACATAAAAATAAGTAACTATACCAGTTACAGAAGTATTACCAACTCCCAAACCTAAAATAAAATTATCCGGTCTTACTTCAACATTAAAATTATCATCTAAAGAAAGATCATAATCATTTAAAGAATCTATATTAATAAGTTCTGAATTTAGTAAATTATGTGGTGTACTAGAAAATCCAATTATTCTATTTGAAATTGATGATGGATAAAATTCCACATCATAAACGATCGTTTCAGTTTTAGATATTCCAGTAATAGATCTTCCTTCTAGATATTTTACTTTAGCTGCTGCTCCATTTCCACCTGAATTTGTGCTATCAAAAACAATTCTATCACCAACTTCATAATTCTCACCACCTGATATTAATTTAATAGAATCTATAGATCCTTTGGATGAACTTTTTATTCTTGAATTCTGATATAATACATCTCTTCTATCGAGAATATATTCATACTCAGAATTATCACTTAAATTATTATACTTATAAGTATTTCTTACAATACTTCCAGAATTGAAATTAAATTCTTCTTGATTTGAGTCAAGATTGAAATTAAATTGTATTGGTTTTGATTTGTAAGTGTTTCCTATAATATAAGGATATTTTGGAATCTTATCACCTGCAAATACTCCACTATCTGAAATATTTGAAGAGAGAGTCATAAAATAAGCATATATACCATTTGGAAATTCAGGAGTTACACAAAATCTTCCATTATGCTCATCTAAATCGCCAGAATTACTATATTCGTAATCTTCAATAAAATATCCAGCAGGAAATATCTTTTTATTTGGTCTATTTGGTTGACTATCAATTGGATCATCATATCCACTCAATATTTGCCTTACTGTTTTATTTTCTGGCGAATCATATCCGTAGGGTCCATATATTGGATGTCCATCATAAGACCATCCTAAAATTGGAGAATGATATTTTTCAGTATCAAAATCATTCTGATAATCATTTTTATAATTTACAATCCCATCTTCAGTTCTTTGAGAGTATACTTTTTTTCTTAAAGATCTTGGGGAATATAAATGAGTATACTGTAATCCATAATTTTTATTTTTTCCCCTATATACAACGCCATCATCATTTGCAATTTTAGAACTTTCTAAAAGTCTTTTAAATTTATTAACTGTCCACACTTGAGGATATGACTTTAACTCATATCCAGATAAGGGAACGATTACTTCAATTACTGTATTCTTCTGTTGATAATTAATTCCACTATTTATAACTTTAACCTCAACTAATTTTCCATCAGAAATTATTGGAGTTAATACTGCACCTACTCCAAATCCCCTAACAATTAAATTTGGAGGAGAATTGTAATTTTCCCCTTTTTCATTTACTATAACACTTACAATTTTTCCAGAAGACACTACTGGAGTTACTCTTGCACCAGTTCCTGCATTTAAGTTGAAATTTGGTTGTCTATTGTAATTAATAATCTCAGAAGATCCATATCCAACACCACCATCATAAAGAAATACTGAAGATAATTTTCCTCTAAAGACTGGTTGTATTTTTGCGGATACATCTACATTTGAAATAGTGGATATTCCAACTTTCCCAACAACAGAAACTTGTATAGGTTCATATCCAAAAATATGAGGACCATTACCTTTATCTTTGAAATTTACAAATTGATTTGTATTATAATAAAAATTCTTTGATGTAGTGCCTAATCCAACATTTGAAAGTTTAAATGATGTTGAATCAATTCTTGTAACAATATAACTTCCAGTATCTAATCCTGATATATTTTGAGTTCCTCCATAATAATAGATAGTTTCTCCACTAGTAAATGGATGTTCATAAACTTTAATTGTATTTGATGCTGTGTTAATTCCAGAAACAGATACTGATATTTTTTTATTTTTATATCCAGATCCAGAATTTTTAACAATTATAGAGTTAATTTTACTTTTTCTTTCTGTAGATTCAAATCTATGATTTCCAATACCATAAGAAGTTATGCTTATGGTGTTAATTCCAGATAATGCATCATTTAAATTTTTATGTAAACTAATTCTATAATCATCTATTACATTAGCATAATATTTTGCGCTTGTACTTAACCCACCAATAGAAGTATTACCATTAGTATTGTATATTATAGACTCACCATCTCTAAATTTATGATATGTAGAAAATCCAATAATATCTGAAGCAATATTAATTTTACCATTAGTATTTGTTGAATTTATATCTACAAAATGATCATAATCAATCATTTTAACAATTGCTGTTGCTCCAGATCCACCGCCACCAGTAATATTAACAACTGGTGTATCAATATAATCAAATCCACTATCAATAATATCAATTCTACTTAATCCACCTTCCACTCCACAATATCCTTGTGCGGTAGAAGTAATACCATTATCAATAACTTCTAATATTGGTGGATTAATAACATCTAAATCTCTTCCTGGTGATATAACTTCAATTGATTTTAGTGGTCCATAGTAAATATAGTCTTCAGACTTATAGTTTAGTATTTCAACACCATTAATGAGTATTCCAGTTGTTCCTTCATAAGTATCATATACCTTTCCATCATTTATTGGATCCTCTAAAGATCTCACTAATCTTTGTGAATCTATAGTAGACGGTAGATTATCTTCTTTTGAGAAACGAAGTAAACTTATAGTATTATTTGATACTGTTGTGCTCGCAATAGAAATATATTTCTTTGAATTAATATCAGATCTGCTTCTGGATAATCTTATTTCAGTTTCACTTTCTTTTTTAACAAAATATACACCTGGTTGAATACTAAATTTATTTCCAGTTGAATTTAAATCTTCTGGATTATATACTATAGCATCTCCGGTTATAAATCCGTGGTTTTGCCCATCATTAACTATTTTGAGTACTTCACCGGAAAAAGTTCCATTTAAATTTATCTTATAATCTTCAACTACAATATTTTTATTAGTACCATAATATGGAAGGGAAGATGAAGTTACATATTTAGTTTCATTATTAATATCTTTATATACATTCAATACATCTGATATGAAATTTTTATATTTGGATAAAAATTTTCTTACACTGAAAATTTCAGATATTTCATATTTAGAAGTTTCAATTTGAAAAATTTTTCCAGGAACACTTCCAGTAGGAATTTTTACATTTTCTGGTTTTATTATAGAAGTTTCTCTTTGTCCCGTTGATTTATTGATATATTCAACTTCAACACTATCTCCTTCATATATTCCATTATCATCATAAGTTTCTATTGTATACTTAAATGAACCATCATCTGTAAATTTAGAAACATCACATTTTACTGATTTATTAAATACCCAATTATTATCCTTTATTTCACTACCATTATATCCAAGATATAATATTCTTCCAATATCTCCATTTTCATAGTATTTGCTTCCAGATGGAAGATCAATATCTGAAAGAACTCCAGTAATTCTAAATTTAATATTACTTTCATCTGGAATTTCAGATCCACCATAAGCAAATGTATTGACTGAAATAGATGTTCCTGCAATAATTGGATTTGTCACTCCAGAACAATTTAAAAATTGATCTACAGTTTTTCCACTATAAGATATAATTTGAGAATTTAAATCATTATTTAATATTAGTGTTCCTTCTGTAGGAAATCCAATTGTAGAATCTACAGCAATAGTTGTAGAATTACTTGAAATATTTTCAACAACTATTGTTTTTGGATGTATAGTTAGATTGCCAAAAATTGATCCAGTAACAATAATATCTTTATCAAAATCATAATCTAACATTAATGTGTAATATTCTTTACCATTCTTGACTAGTTTTTGGACATCAGTAACAGTACCAAAAGCTTTTGGAATATCTCCGAACTGGTCTTGAAAAACAGTTTTGTTTATTAAATCCTCTAGATTTCCTTCAATTGCTTCAACTACAAAATTACGAGTAACACGATACTGAGCATCTGATGGACGAATCAAGTAATCACGAGGTAATATAACTTTTACATCTTTACCATATAAAACTCTGAATAATATTTCAAAAGACCTATCACTACCTTTTGAACTATAAAAATCTTTTGATTGTTTAATGAAAATATTTTCATTTAATCCATCAAATAATTTCCTATTATCAAATCCATAAGCAAATTGCTTCTTAACTTTTACAAAAAATTCTTTTAAAAATAGAGAACTTAAATTAGTAATAGTATCCCCAGAAGAATGTTCTGATATTTCACTTGTTGAAAAATTTAAGTCTTCCGTGCTCCCTACAGAGTATTCTGTAATTCCACTAAATCCACGAACACATCCACTGAAGGTATTAGATGTTTTTGATTTATAAAGAATAATTTCATCATTAACTAAAAGAAGTCCATATGATTTTGGGAATCCATCAGTATTATCAACATTTATAGTAGTATCTGAAAAAGACACATTAGAAGTTAGTTCACAACTTTCAACTAAATTGGAAAGATTATTAATTTTTACATAACTGTCAATATTTTGAATTATATCATAAGAAGATCCTTTGGATTCTAATGATTTATAATATTCAGTAAGAAGTTCAGTAACTAAAGGATAATCTTCTCTTACGAAAAGAGGAAGTTGATTCTCTACAATTGAACTAATTTTAACTCTAGTATTTTCCATTTATTACTTTCTTACTAAAGATCCATTTGCATAGCTAGAAGTTACAATATAATTTGATCCAGAAGTATCTGATCCAGATTCAATATTATCCTGTATAGTATTTACCACAATTTTACTCGTATCTATTTGTAAATATAAATCTTGTATACCTAGAACATCATTAGATTCTGGAGAAACTGAAATTTCAATAATTGGTGTTCCTCCATCACTTTTTTCTGTTTGAATGATGTTTAATGGATTTGTTGTAATTTCCCCATTCACATAATCTACAATACCAACTGAACGCTTTATAACCACTGGATCAACATCAGAGTTAAGATAAAATAGAAAAAGATCTCCAGTTGTTTTGTTTGAATTTGGAGTATCTCCAAAATAAACGGTTTTTGAAATACCACTAATTTTAAATCCAGAAGACTTAATATTATATCCAGAACTATTTTTAATATGAAATTTATTTCTAAAACAAATCTCATATTCAGCAAATTGATTTAAAGATGCTTGTAGATCTCTACGAATTTGTATTTTTGAAATATTAGAAGTAATCGCAGAATCTGTATCATCAATTAATTTTTGATATTTACTATACTTAAATCTTGCACCATACTTGTTTAATTCTTCAGAATCCGCAAATTTGTTAATATTATTTGTTACTTTTGATTGAATTAAGTCAGAACTTATTGCAGAGTTGGAGTCATAATATACATTTGATTCAAGTTCAATATAAAGAAATTTAATATCTAATATTTCAGGAACAATACCTGCAACTGAGTATTTTCTAAGTTCTGCTTTAATATTATCTTTTATACCATTAGAAAGAAATGAACCAAAAAATGGTTTAATTGTAATAAAAACTTTTCCATACTGTGGTGGATTTAATTCTTCCCCACCAAAAGCACTTACTGATTCTGCTTCAGAATAAATTTTAGGAATTAATACTTCATAATCTGATGCAGTAACTGCTCTATTTTGTGTAGAATATATTCTTGGAGCAAAATTACGAATAGAGTTAATAGATTCTATTTCAGATCCACCAGTAGAAGATACATTTGTGGTAATTAATGATGGAGTACCAGATAAAGATTTATTTTGATTATCAATTAAAGTTCCAGAAAAGTTAAATTCAGAAATTCCATTTGCACTATTACCATTAGAGATTAAATATGATACTTCAATATAATTATTATTTTCTAATTTTTTTCCAAATACTCCATCCCCAAATATAATTTCATATCTCTCATCTTCTATTTCCTGAATGAAAAATACTTTAGATGATGATGTAACATCAAGTATACTTGATGCATTAATATATTTTTGTGTACTTGTACTAGATTCTGTTTCTCTTACAGTTACTTTAATTGTAGATGTATCAACTCCTCTATTATCAATAATAAATCTTTGATTTTGTGTACTTGCATTTACGGTAAAATTTGACTTTACATAAGACCCTTCATAAACATCTATAGCATCAAATGATGTAATTTCATTAATTACAGGTACTGTAATATCATCTAATAGAGAGAATACATATCTTGACTGACCAAAACTTGTAGAATTACATATAACTCCACTCTTTAAAGTAAGAGTTTTTATAGATTTATCATTAACTTCAACAAAAAAACTAATATTTGCCTTTGCTGCTTTTCTTGATCTTGGTATATATCCTATGTTTCTTGCTAAAGAAACAACATTTTCTCTTAATGTTGCACTATCAATAAAAACTTCATTACTCACCATATTTGCATTATATGATGCAATATACGTATTATATGCTAATACATCAATTAGAACTGATAAATTAGATCCTTCAAAATCATAGTCAGTAAAATTTGAGTTAGATCTCAAATAATCCTGAATGGATGTTTTGATCTGGTCAAAATCTAAATTTGTAAAATTGACTAGAGACATTTATCTTACTGACTGTAGTGCGAAAGATAATTCTTGAGGTAATACATCAATACCCACAATATAATATCTGATTGTTACATTAAATTCATTTGTATCATAATTTGGGGAAACATCAACAGAAATTAAATTAACTCTTGGTTCATAATTTCTGATTGTATTTGAAATCTCATCTTGTATTGCAGCAGCAGATATGTCATCAAGAGATTCAAAAAGACTTTGTGATATATTTGATCCTAAAGTCTGATTAAAAAATTTTTCTCCGGGTAACGTAAATACTAAATTGCGAATAGAACGAGCAATAGCAGTTTCATTTTTAATTGCAATTAAATCATAATTTAAAGGATTTACCTGTAGAGACAAACTAATATCTTTGAATTCTTTACTTACTCTCTCTACAGGCATAAAATACTTTGAATTCTATCTTATTTATTCAGTTAAAAATGAAGAACTAAACTGATTTTTACACTTGCAATCTTTTTCTGTTATGACTTTTGAATCATCATAATTAACTTCTTGAAGAAGTTTTTTATCTAAAGTATTATCATAATCAGTAATTAATTCAGTAGTTCCCCACATCTCCTTCATATATTGATTATTTCTATCACTTGGTTTTCCCATTTTAAATCTCCAAATTAACTATTACTATTTAACCTTTCTTTTGATGTTTTCCAAAAATAATCTTCCTCATTTCCCATACCAAGTCTTTCATATCCATTTTCAACTTGGTAATATTGAGTAGAAACTTTAAAATCTGGTTTCTTTGGTTCTTTTGGTGTTAAACTATTATCATAAATTCTCATTCTATTATTTGGATAAAGTGCAAATTGACCATTCTCAAGTTCAATTAAATTATGTGATTTATGCTCTGATGGATTTTCACTTGTTGCATAATCAATTGCATCAGGATCTTGATGATAATTATCTAAAGTGCAAATATATGTTCCTTTAATATTTCCATAATCACGAGTGTAAATCTCAAAATCCATTGAGCCAATAAATTTCTTATCTACTGCGACTACACCATAGTCCATACAATTCCAGAATTGTAAATTTGGAAGATTCATATCCGGGTCTGGAATCTCAGGACGCGACACAAATGCACTGATTGGAAGTTTATCATACATTGCAGCATACTCAGGAAGATATGTTTCAATATAAAATGCTCTTCCGGGAATAGACTTTGCACTTATCCATATTCCTTTTTCAAATTCTCCAAAACCACTTTGATGATCGGTTAAATATTCTTTTCTTACCCATACTTCTTGAGAAGGTAAGTTGCATATTAAGCAAGACATTTAAAGTTTATTTTTTTGAGTTTTTTCTAGAGAAACGAGCGATCTCGTTTTTCATAAGATCTCATAATAACTATAAATCACATAAGATCTCATAATAACTATAAGTTTCATAAGATCTCATAATAACTATAAGTTTCATAAGATCTCATAATAACTATAAGTTTCATAAGATCTCATAATAACTATA
>Ga0194023_1000066_pt1 | contig 15760 bp, 19 predicted proteins | sample IW6Sep16_MG_FD_140348 | JGI IMG/M metagenome (GOLD analysis project Ga0194023, IMG submission 140348) | Freshwater microbial communities from the Broadkill River, Lewes, Delaware, United States - IW6Sep16_MG | ecosystem: Environmental > Aquatic > Freshwater > River | place: USA: Delaware...
AAGTGTCGTCTTGCTCGTAAATCGGTCCCGCTAAATAAATTAATCTCGCTTGTATCATCCTTGTACCTCCGCACACATACCCACCTTGCAAACCTTTACTGATTCTAATTTTATGTGACTAGGAAATCTGCTTTCAGATAACCTTAAAAATATGTGACGAGCAAGAGCTTCAGCAGTCGTCTTATCCATGAACTCGTTTAAATAAGAATGGTCAAGGTAACCTATAACATGCTTGCATTTCTTTTGAAACTCACCTTGCTCCATCAACCAACCGTATCTTTCGTCAGGCTCTCCACTGATGGTAACAAATACTTCATGACTATGTCCGTGGATAGTAGCGTTTTCTTTTCCGATACCGTCTAATCGGTGTGCAGCTTCAAATGTAAATCTTTCTGTTACTTTAGTTTTCATCAATCGTGTAAGTTATTGAACCAGACTCTGGGCAGGTAACGCTTCTTTGAAGTACGATGAGCGATCAGCTTGCCGTGTTCGTCACGGACATAACGCCCGAACTTATCACGCTTAAACCCGGTAATTTGATTGTTACTAAAGAACCAATCGAAACCCTCCCTAATTGATTTATGATCAATGCCACTCCAGTCAAATGGAAGGTCAGTTATTTCCTCGTTTATATCGTCCACGGATTTCCTCGGTTAGTATGTCTGCCTCTGCCTCCCAAAACAAATCGTTATTGCTCTTCTCTTGGGTCTTCGATTCGGTTAAAGAACAGGTAGTCGTGTATCTCTTCTTCATCCAAGTCTTTAATCTTGTCCAAGTGGTAAGCTCTTTCTTCTTCTCTCTCATAGTCTTTGTCGTATGGGTTTGTGCTGTTTAACCAGTTATCGTAGTTTACTCCGTTCATTCCTCTAATCGTTTGGTTTCGTCCTCCAGTAGCTGTTGTAAGGACAGGTAAAGCGGAAAGTATTTGTGGTTGGGATCAAGCTTGCCGTCAAACTCATTCCACATGATATGGTACATCAATTCTTCAATCATATCGCTCGGTTGTAATAAGGTTTCTTTCATAACATATCGTACGCCCATGCAAAGATCAGTAAGCCAGCTAAGATAAACATTCCAAGGGTAAGTACGCTCATAGTGGATTCTCCGTGTTTTGTCGGATAACGCCCTCTATTGTGGACGCTTCACGCTCCCTTGTAAACTTCTCATCTTGTAGCTCAACCAGTCGTTCACGGACACTTAAGTTATCGGGCATCTTATGCTTCAAGGACAGGTAATGCTGTATCAAAGCTTCAAGGCTTGCATCACATAAATCGTTCATGTCTAGGAAATCTTGGTCGGTTAGGTTGTTACTGGAAGTCATGCTCGATACATCTTGTGCCTTCGTTTTCCATGCCTTGCAAGGTTTTTTCGCAGACATCACAAGATTTACGGACAGGTACGCTTCGCTTCAGCTGTTTCATAACAGATTTGCATTGCTCCATGAAACATTCTTTGCTTTCCGCCGTGCCTTGATATTCCGGATGATCACGACAGCACCATATAAGCTGAGGAGCTGTGCTGTATCGCTCGCTATCTATTCTATAGAAGAAAGCAACCTTGCGTCCGTGGTGATCGGTTAGGTATATTGTTACTGACATATTGATTGCTCCAGTTTATTCAGCTTTGCGTAGCATTTGCTCAATTCATTTCTAAGCCAGTCAACATATGTCGGATCGTCTTGCCAGTAAATTATGGCTTCTTTTGTATCTTGGATGATTTGCTCAAGGTTTCTTATGTCGGATAAATTATTCATAAGGTCAGGTAAGGTTAGTCGGTTAGTTTGCAAGCCATTTTACTGGATAGTCTTCATCAGTTGACTTGATGTACTTACGAATTTCTCCATGTTCAGATAAGCCGTTATCAAACTGAGATTCCATTATTGGAAGCCAATCAGACGACAATTGAAAAGCATTTGAGCTTTCGCCATATTGATTGCCGTGGATGTAAAGAGCTTTGCCGTTATTTTGAAAGCAAAGTGGATTAAAGCCGATGTTGTAAGTATTCATTTTTTAAGGTCGGTTTAGGTTTAAGAGAAAAAGATCGCCCCAAGTATAAGAGCCCAAGCACCGCAACAGAACCAAGTCATGACTTTGCTCATTGCGTCCATTTTGGGAGTCTTCATAAGCCAATCAAGATCTGGCTCAGTTGATGGTCTATTGTCTGTTATTTTGATTTGTTTCATGGGCTTAAGCGGTTGCAAGTTCTACGCCTTGAATAAGTTTGTGCAAAGCGGTATACAATTCTTTCTTTGTACCAAGTGCGATAGTTTGACGAACTCCACCGCCTTCATTTGCCATTTCATGCAAGCCATAAGATCCATAAGCTTGATATAAATGGAAGTTGCCTATTTGTGCGGTAAGCTTGTCATTTTCTTTGATGTAAGGCTTTAGCGGTCTGTCCAGTTGTTTGTTAAGCTCGTCAATTAATAAGCGTATTTGTGCAAGTGTTGTTCTCATAATGGTATAGTGTTTTTGGTTGTTATTGGTTGTATCATCGCACCCAGAGAAAATTCTCCCGGGTGCAACGATTGGTTTTTTATTGGTCAAATTTTAGCAGATGATTCATGTAAGATTCGATCAACTCGATAGTGTTTGTCATGTGAGCATATAAATCGAATGTGTCGCAGATATAGCAAAAGGGTTCGTCCGATTCGTTCCACTCAATAGCGTGTTGCAAGGTTACTTGGTTTAGGATTTTCATAAGATATAAGTTTGGTGTTATTGGTTTTGATTGTTTGATTTAATACGATCTACAATATCGGCAAGCTTTAAAAGTTCCTCATGGCATACTTGCTTAGACTCTTTGGAAGCCTTTGGATTTGATAACACGGCAAGCATGATTTCAACAGATGCTTTCCATGTTGGCGTTATGTCGATTGTATTAGAACTAAGTTTGATGGTTTTTTCATTCATACTTTCACCGATTAAAGCTTTTTCTGATAATTACGAATTTATTTTTACGAATTTGAATCGTATAAGGTCTGCTAATCGTAACTATTAGCGATTGTTATTGATCGTTTGTGAGCGTTTCAAGTGGTAAGTGTGAGCGATTGTGAGCGAAAGTGGAACGCGAAAAAAGAATAAGAAATATACAAAGACGCATCAACGCATCATGATAAGATGATACGATAACCAAGCTTTGATCGATCAAACAACTGACGCAATCTGCCCTGGTCATCTGTCGATTTGCGAAAAAAATTAAGCTTAGTTCGTACTTCTATTGATAATGAACTATCGTCATGCTGTAAATGCTTGGTTATGTTAGTACTTACAACAACAGCTAATTAGACATAACACATATTGTGCGAAATGCTATCCCCTCCCCTATAAGAATCTTGCGGGTACATGCGGGGGTAAAAACTTCGGGCGTATATAGCGTAAGCCTCTCACATTTTTTCGACTAAATCTTTTTGGAACGTCTCGGATTTTTCTGCCGAAACCTTTCGAAGCACCTACTTTTGCTTGTTATCTAAGGCTTTTACAGCTTCTTGTATACCAGCGTCTATAGCAATCCTTACGTAATCTTCATCGGATGCTACCTCTTTGCCCCATTTAACAAGCATATCGTGGGTTTCATCTTCCATCTCCAGCCCAAGCTTCACGTGCATCTCCTCTTCCTCTGAAACGATCTTGATGATTGGTAGAGCGTTAGCTTCGTCAGAAGTGTGGTTGGATGTCGTCTGTGTCGGTGTCTTCTTCATTATCGGTGTCCTCTGTGGTTAGTTCTCCGGTGAATATAACATCATCTGTTTCCGTCAGTACTGACAGCTTACAGAAGTCTAGACATCCGGCTATGGTGTAATCGTTAAGATCGTATTCACTTTTAAATCGGTACACCAGCTTAGCTAATTCGTACTGGAACGTATCTGTTTGTTCGTTGATGTTCATCACAGTAGCTATACTACTTTATAACAAAGCTATTTACTAGTTAAATGTGAGATGTTATTGAGACACTTTTGAGACACCCACTGCGTACCGCTTAGATACTTACTTTTTAACTTTTAGGCTTTACAAAGTCCCTTCGGCTTGAGATTGTTATAATCAAGATATTACGTAGTATATATTGTATACGTATCGTATGTCTTGTAGATAAGCAATAAGCAACTACTGCTTTAGAGGTTATATTAGCTGATACTTGTTGTAGCTATTTTATTCCACTTCGTTACATAACGAACCTTACAAATACTACAGCTACTCCAGATCAATATACCAGTTGTTTAGTTAGCTCATACTTCGTTCTTTCGCTAACATCTCTAATACTAACAGATTGATAGGTGACGATTATAACTGATCCTTTTAAGGATAGGTGTGTCTACAGACGTAGACCTAGTAAATCTAAACTCTAACTTTAGGATTACAAGGTATAGCTATAGTTAGTGTATTTACACTAAATACGTCATCACCTTATATAACAGATAACTAAAGAGTCTTTATCGAACAACGTGAGTAAAGACGATGAGAACGATAGTGAACTATAGAAGCTTTGTTATTATAAGTAAGGAGTAGCGATAGCTACGAGTTACGACCAGAGGTAAGCTGTAGAGCTATTACTTCTTTTATGAAAGCTATCAGTAAACTTTGTTAACTCTTCTTCAAGAAGTTCTTGTTTTCTATCAATCATCGATTGGTCTACATCAGCAGCCATTTGCTGCGTCCAATAACCAACAGCTATTGATAGAGCGTCAAGACGGTCATCGTGTACCAGTGATCCTCTATCTCTTGTTATCCTTGATAGCTGATACATTAACATATATCTAGTTTGTTGTTCTATAGGATAGCTAAGAGCTGACTTGTAATCGTACGTTATAACAGATGGATCAACAATAAGACGATGAGAGTTAAGTACAGGTTCCAATACATCAACGATACGTAGCTCCTTTTGTTTGTTATGTCGTACTTCTTCTATAGTTACAGGATAGGTGGTACGAAACAGAGGTTTAATCAGCTCCATAAACATACCGTCTCCAAAGTTACTTTCTATGACTACCTTATTAACTTTGTTATCCTTTGCTATAGCTACCAGCTCCTTCAAGGTGTTCTCGTCGTATCCACCCTTTATACCACCCGCACTGGGGACGTACAACAATCCGTTAAGCATCTTCACTACAGCGTACCCTGTCTCGTCCTTACCACGCCCAGATGGGTCAATAGATAACACAGACCCGCTATACGGTATCATGTCTCCAACAGTAGAAGAGGGACGACGATAACGATCCCCCGCCAATCCGACATTAGGTAACTCTCTATCTGTGTTATCAGGGTCAGAGGACCACACAACCTTCTCAGGAGCTAAGTCTACATCTACATCGGATATTATAAGATCGTTTATCTTTAGTGGGTATCGATCAGCATCGCTTAGCTTTGGGTTCAACATGAACTGTAAGGCGTACCCGGTACGACCGTAGCTCATCTTCCGTTCTTCTAAGTCGAGATCAGTAAACCGTAAGGGTTCTGTAGAGGTACCTACTGTGTCTTCGTTTATATCGTCCGCTATAAGGGGTGCTAAATCGCCTCCGTAGTTGTTAGTAGCTTCTGTCTCATCTGGATACTCTGAAGGCCATATACGACTCTTGTAGCCCCTCTCTCGCAGTTTGTTATAGATACTGTCTTCACATTGAGGAGTACCGAGAAAGATGATACGGGAGGAGTCAAGTGGTTTAACGATAGCGTCGAACTCCTTTACTTGTTCATCCAGCTTATCTCTCATACCTTGGGTAGCACTGTTATTAGCTACCTCTACGTCGTCCGCTACGATGATGTCTGCACGACTACCTGTGAGCTGTGACGATATACCAAGGGACTTAACAGAGGGAGCGTGAGAAGCTGGAGCTGGTCCTACATCAAATGCTATCTTACTGAATCGTTGGTTCTCTGATGGCTTTAATCCTTGTAGTATAGGAATCTCTTGGATGATACGAAGAGTAAAGGTAGAGAAGTCATCCGATCTATTCTTAGATGCAGATACAACAAGTATGTTCTTAGATGGATTGAGTAGTAACTGATGTACTACAAAGGCTGATGTTATCCAACTCTTACCTACTCCCCGGAACGCCATGATAACAGACCGCTTAGGTCCGTGTTGCAAGTACTCCGCTATATCGTATTGAAGCGGGGTAGGATCAGGGAGGTTAAGGTGTTTCCAGACTAGGTATAGAAAGTTTCTAAAGTCCCGTAGCTTGGGCGGTATCTCGATGTTGTTCTTCTTCTTCAAATGGTAACGCTTTTAATTGATGATCTAATGCTTCTAAAGGCGTGCCTACACCGCTGTCCATTACGATATTATTGTCTTTCAACAGCTGTCTAGCTCCGTTTAAAAGAGCCGCTGAATACTCTCCAGTCTCGTTCATAAGATCGATGCTCGCTCGGTATGCGTTCGCCACCTCGTCATGCAACGATGAAGCTTGTTTGTGATCTAACATAATATAAGTGTACTAACTGTTGTTATCTTTGTAAACAAAAAGAGGCGGCTCCGAAGAACCGCCCCTTAATGATGATGAGCTTTAAACTATTAAGCAGTCAATGCTGTTTCAAACTCGGATACCGTACCTAACTCAGTACCGTTGTGGTAGAGGTTAGCGTCGAGATCAGCAAGACTTGCAGAACCGTCTGTTCCGGAGATGTCGGAAGAAGCAGCAGTTGCGGAGGTTGAAAGAACCTTGAACTTGTCGTCTCCTTCGTCCCAGATGAATGCAACATTAGATTCGGAAGAACCACGCTCAACGATGAAACCACCGTCATTCGAAGCGTTAGAACCGGAACCAGCACCTTTCGACAGATTCATGATCGAGTCAGAAACGTCGATGTTAGTGGTCTGTACGGAAGTAGTTGTACCAGATACAGTTAAGTTACCACTGAATACAGCATTAGCAGCAGAGATGTCACCACTGAACGAAGCAGAGTTACCGTCAGAAGCGAGGGAACCAGCTTGAGTTTGCAGATTGCTGATGTCTGTATCGTTGCTGGATACGTTGCTTTGAAGGGTTGAGATGTCACTATCATTCGAAGAAACGTTCGATTGAAGAGTGGAGATATCAGACTGAGCAGTCGAAACGTCAGATTGAAGTGAGCTGATGTCTGAGTCATTGCTACTTACGTTAGATTGTAAGGTAGAAATGTCAGAATCGTTAGAAGCGATAGCGTCAGCATTTGTTTTGATCTGAGCGTCAAGAGCGTTGTCAGCAGCTTGAAGCGTAGTAACAGAACTGATGTAGTTAGCAGAACCGTTAGCTGTATAAGCACCACCTGATCCAAGACCAGCACCTGCTTGAGTTGCATCAAGTTCGGACTGAAGAGCTGAAGTATCAGAAGCAGTATCTACATAAGCTTTGGTAGCGGCGTGAAGGGAAGCAGTAGGAGCACCACTGAGGGTCAAAGCCCCAGTCATTGTTCCGCCTGCGAGGGCAAGCTTCTTATCAAGCTCTACTTTTGTTTTTTGACCCAATTGGGTGAGCAAACTAGACATAATATATAATCCTTTGTTGTGGGTTAGTTGTGTTAATAAATGTATTAGCGGAGCTTATATCTGTCAAGATACCTCGGTGATTAAAATAGCTCCCGCCTCAGTAGTTAAGCTGTCTCCGTCTTCCGCAAGTATATGAGTAGCAGTAGGTACCGCACCTCCAAGCTCTACAATTTTCCACTCAGTTCCATCGTCAACAGCTATACAAGGACCACCACTACCGTCTCCATCACTGACATATATAATACGTCCTGATGTACCTGCTTCTGGTAAACTGTTAGCTAAATATGATCCAATTTGTAGGGATTGTGATATATTTACTGAACCACTAATCAAGCCTCCAGACTTATCAAACTTGTTATCAAGCTTGGCTTTAACCTTCTGACCTAATTGTGTAAGTAGACTGCTCATCCCTTGGTGTTATAACTGTTATTACGGAGCGGTCAAGGCATCAAGAAAGTCTTGGTAATCTCCCACTTCCTCTTCACGAGCATCTAAGAAGTACGGCAAAGAGTTCCACGCAGTCGTCCCGTCTCCGATCTTAATCCTGTTCCTAGCTGAGTCTAATTCGATTCCCAGCTCTCCTTCAAGTAGTACAGGATTCTCTGTCGTCCACTCGCTAGAAGTTCCTCGACGTAGTTGTATGCGTTTAGTAAAACTAGGCATCAGGTGATCCTCCGTCAAAAGTATCTATATCTGCTTCCACTACCGCTCCTCCACCGTCAACAGTAACAAAGAATGGATCAGTCTCAAGAGTAGTTACTTTACCTTCCAGCTCTGTTGCTTTCTCCTCATTCTCTTTTGCTTGGGCAGCGGATGCAGCAGAAATCGTACGTTGTTGAAACGCAAGAGGATTAGGACGTACTACAGGTCTTCTAGCAGGTCTAGCCATGAGTTAAGCCCACATCTTACAAGACCAATATCCAGCTGTAGTTTTATCTTTCTTTGCAGCACAATTATGACGAGCTAGAAAACTTTTCTTGTTAGCTGGTATATTCTTTTTAATAGGCATATTGGGGTCTCCAAATGTAACTTTTTTAGGTTTATCACCACTCCCCTTAACATACACACCAAACTTCTTAGACGACCCTTTAGGTAACCTAAACGGTTTATTTAAGGGTTTCTTTTTTATACTGACACCCTTACGCTTCATTTTTCCTTCTTAAACCCACGCTTCATATTAGCGTACGCTTTAGGTGTGACGGTAGATTTACTTTTGCTTCTACTGATGCCTAAAGCTTTACGCTTATTCATGTTCTCATACAGTCCGGGTTTCTTTTTCTTCATCGTCTATTTCCTCATTAATAATTCCATCATTCGGTCGAGCTTACCGTGGACCTCATTGATAGCTTGTTCTACTTTACCGATCCTACTTTCAACAGCAGCATCTCTTTCTCTCTGTGCAGCTAACTCCACCTCTATCTTTGTAAGTCGTTTATCACCAACATCTAATCTTTCGATAACACGTTTAATAATCCACCCGATCACACTCAATGCAATGACAAGAGCGGTGTTTAGAAAGCTGGAGAGGGAGTCGATCATCCGATTACTACTACTTTGATGTATTTAAGATCAAACGATACATTTGGGGTCATTGTACCAGTAGATGTTAATTCTAAATAACCTCCACTACCTAGTTGAAGTTCAACGGCATTTGTACCTAAGCTTTGTATTTGTGCGTTATAACCAACTGTACCGCTAGAACCTATCTCAGCACCACCTGCTATCAATCTTGAATCAGCACCAGCTGAAGTAGTAGCAACAAATACTTGAACTGTTACATCATCTGTTCCTAAGCTGTGAGTAATTGTGTGAGTGCTACCATCTTCTACGGTTTGAGAGTCTATGGAGTTTTGCCACCCTGTGCTGTATTTAGAAACCACCGCACTGCCATTACTTGCCGCTGTAACTAATCCTTTAGCATTAACTGTTATATTAGCGTTAGTAAACGAACCTACATTACCATTAACAGTAGCAAGAGTAAGAGTAGTATCCCCCGTAGCGTCTCCATCGTGTTCGGCATTAGTGACCTTTGCACTGTTAGCAACTACAGCTGCATTGTCAGTTACATCATCATCTGTAATATAACCAGCATCATTAGTGAGATCACCAGTATCAGTTGGTATATCAGGTTTGTTCTGGATATATGCATCGCTAGTATCATCTGTTTCGTTCCAATCTGATTGTACGTTTTCTTCCGCACCGTCTGCTACATTTAATAACGTCCGTGCTTCAGCTGCTGTAAGTTCTTGAGCATCTCGATCTGCACCGTTGTCGTTACCAAGCAATACATTGTTAGCAGCTACATTCTGTAGCTTTGCGTAGGTAACAGCGTCGTCTTCTATTGCATCTGTACCGATTGTATTACCGGGAGGAGGAGTGCCTGTAGCAAAGGAAGTAGTGATGGTGTCGTCTACATAGTCTTTAGTAGCAGCATCTAATTCGTCAGTGGGAGTACCAAGGTTAGTAATCTTATTACTGCCCATGTTCAGCTCACCACTCATCGTATCCCCAGCAACATCAACAAAGGTATCGTCTGTATACGTCTTATTAGTAAGATCATTACCGCTGGACGGAGTAGCAGAGGATGTAACTTTGCTAGCACCCATATAGAGATTACCCGTCATGGTATCCCCAGCAACATCTACATAGCGATTATCAGCGTATCCTTTGTTAACTGCATCGTCGTCAGAGTCTGGATCAGCTAAGTTCTCAAGACGTAAAGCATCCGCATCAAACTGCCCGTCAGTGTTCTTAGATAACGAACCACCTGTGATACCTTCTTCTGCTTCTTCAGCGAGATAACGATTGTGTTGGTAGGAGTTATCAAGTTCCGTCTCGGTCAGTACTGATCCGTTAGCGAAGTCAACGATGCCTTCATTAGCGTTACTGTCTCTCAGTACTCGTACCTTTACATTGGAAGCGGGAGCCGTAACAAATCGTACGAAGGTAGTGGGAGATGTCTCAACGGAGTAATCAGTGGTTAAAGTCTTGCGTACCCACTTGTTTAATCCGCCCGCTCCTTGTCCTTCATTGACCTCCACAGCAACGTGTGATGTCTTGATGTACGGAAATGAAAAGTTAAAGTCGGTCTCGCTGCCGTTGCCTGTATAGTCTACGTAGGTGTTAGCCATGATGTTAAGTGTATATTATTAATTATTGAGTGAGAAGAGCAAGTCCTTAGTCATTAACTCTTTGCATTTGAGGGTTGCTTTCTAGTAAATCTAATAAGTCTATATCTAATAACTCGCCTCTACCCGGTATAACCCTAAGAGCTTCAACTGGAGATATAGGTCGCTGTTCAAGGAATTGTAATTGTTTTTCACGGTTAACAGCGTCTAGTAGGTTCTCATCATCTTTGTTTACAAATGTTTCTAATAACTGATCATCGCCTAATATCTCTTGTTTTACATCCCTGTAGTAATCATTAATTAACTTACTCAATCTATTTAATCCTTTATTGGTGTACGCTAATGTATTCTCGTCGTATTCTTGGGTTGTATAATCTTCATCCCAGTTGGGGTCTTCTCTTATTAAATATAACACAGCTTCCTTGATAGTCATACCTGTGTCTTTATCTATGTAGTTTTTTAATCTATCAGCAAATACAGTTTCCAAATGAAGGCCGTCGTCGTTTCTCCAATCAACCATAGTAACATTAGAAGTAATTGTAGCGGGTAGTTTATTGGGTAATTGCTTAGTAAGACCATCGCTCGCTATTACAGCTCGTAAGTCTGTCGGTATATCTTCTGTAACTACAGTGGGAGGTTTTGGTAACATACGAGTTATAGCACTTCCCCATGTAGATTGAGATGTTTCAAAATCACCAAAAATATTAGATTTAAAGTTATTAGGTCCTGTGCCTATCCAGTTCCACATAAGTCTTTCTTGGAAAGTGCCTCCTCTTAAATCAACAGCTTTCTCTCCCGCCCATATCCGTTGAATTATTTTCCTAGCTTGGGCTGGCATCATACCCGCACTTGCAGCTTGTTTAGCGAGGACATCGATTAATTGGTCTCCTTTCGCTGTAGTTAATTCTTCGACTGCCTTAATACCAGAGGTAAGTGGTTGCTCTTTTAAAATAGATAACATTGAACTCTTAGCCACGGTAATTAAATCTTGATCCTCTGTTAGAATCTGTTGTTTTGTAGCAGATTGAGTAGCTTTTAACACACCCCACTGAGCTAAGTCTGCATAGAAAGCAAGTGTTCCTGCTGGACCTGCCCAACTACTGTAATCAACACCGCTACCTTCCTCTTCTTCGCCACCTCCAATTCGGAACGGTTTCATGCCTTGTTTGTTTCTTTGGTCTGGATTCATCCAAGTTAACGAACCTGTAGCCTCACCCTCCATTACTTTACTAACTACGACGGCTGTAATAGCGATGCCTAAAAATGTATCAGCTAACAATTCTTGGTTATAAACGTGTCGTCTTTCTTTGATAACATTCGACTCGCTTATTTTATCGTTCATTAGTTGTAACGTCTTAGCTCTTGTATCTTCATCTAAAACTTTAGAGTTTAATGCGTCTCTGTGGGCTTGTATGTCTTTTTGTATAACCTCAAGTTTTTTAGTATACGGATTAAATAATGCCATACGTGCTGGTATAAAAGGTAAACCCGGTCCTAGTTTAGTCATTCTATAAGCACCTCTAGTAGTCATAGATACAAAAGGAATGAAAAACTTAAAAGCAAATGTAAATGGATTAGTGTAATTGTTTGACCATTTATTTAGACCGGAAGCTATAATATCAACGTGTCTAGTATATGTGGTTCCTAAATCGTCTTTTTCTGCTGCAAAATAAAAAACATCATTTGCTTGTCTTACTTCTTCATTTAGTTTCGCTATCTCGTTGAGTACCGGTATTCCACCATCTTGAGTCCAAAATGAATCGTAAAGCTTTTTGGCGTGTTCATCTACTTCTGATTGTTTTATTTTACCATTCTTTAAATCTAAATGTGTAGCTTTTAAAGCTGAGTTCATCAGGCGATACTGCACATAAGGTCTCCTTAACAACTCATCCATTGCTCCTATACCCCGAACTCCCATTGAAGCCCCACGAACTGTTAGATGACCCAACTGCATTAAGTTACCTTTCATTACGGTCTTTAACATTTCATCTATTGCAGCGTCAGCTCTAGCTTGTGTTTGTGCTTTTATTTTAGCTTTCTGCACTATAGATGGAACATTACCTGTGCCTTGGGTTTTAATAAAGTCGTCACCTATCCTACCTCTGTTTGCATCAGTTGCACTAATACCTTCTGTAAAAGTACGATTAACAGCTTTACCTAAAGTATTTAGTTCGCTTAGGAATTTTATACCTGTAACAAAATCAATCGTCATTAGCTCATACCCAGTTTTTAAACTTCTATATCTAAAACTATTATATAAAAGATTAGAAAAAGGTTTTAATAACAAAAGCTTAGCCCACTCAATAATACCTCCGGGAATACCCGCTAACACTGAAGGTAGTTGATCTAACAATAACATACGCCTAGCTTCTAGCATAGCATTTCCAACTCTACCTATTTTACTGAGTTTACTGTTTTGGTTATTAGACATAAACCACTCAACATAAAAATCAAATATCTTTAAGTCCCTTTCTTCTTTTATTTGCTTAGCTCTAGCTTTATCTAAGTCCGCAACAGCTTTTCTTATGTACGCTTTAATAGCGGCCCGCTCTGCCATCTTCTTTTGTAAGGCTGTTATTTTAATAGGACCTTTAGGTGGTGGTGTAACAGCTGCTCTCATTTCACCTACAACTGCACGACCCGCTACATCAGATAACCTAGCTATATCCTTTTCGATTTGTAATAACTTCCTAGTCTGAGTTATAGCATCTTTATAAAATTTAATCCGAGCCTCTTTATCTTTAATGGCTTCGGTTTTTTTAGGGTCCTTCTTCTTTTTCTTAGATACTTGCTCTTCAATATTCTCAAATTGTAAATATAATTCCCGCTGCTCTTCTAGTTCCTTTTCTAGTCTATGCAGTTCAGCTTCTTGTTGTTTAAGTAATCGCCTAGCTTGCTCCTCTGGGTCTAAATCTTTACGTGCTTTATCTATTTCTTTAACACGATTACGAGCGTTGCTTTTAAGAAAAGCTATATCTTTATTAAGTTTTTCTAAATATCCTTCAGGCTTCTTGGGACCAGTGGGTTTAGGTGTTACAGCTTCTCGTTGTTCTCCTAGAGGTGCGGTCTGTAAACGTATCCACTCATCTCGTTCAGCCTCTTTCTTTTTTATCTGTATGACCTCATCACGAGCTTGTTTGTAATATCTAATACGATCCTCGTAATCTTTTATCTTAGGGTGTTTTGGCTTTGTAGGTTTACCTTCAGCATCTAACTCAACATCGTCTCCGAACTGTGCTCTTAATTCATCAAGTCTTTGTTGCAGTATATTTATTTTGTTATTTAACTGCTTCTCCGCTTTAGCTGCTTGGAAGTCTGGATCAAGTTCAAGTGCTGCTTTATCTATCTCGTTAACACGATCCTTAATCATTTGCCTAAGCATCGCATTCTTTTTCTTTTGTTTAGCAGCAGTTGATTCTGGTCTTTGAGGTCCTGTTGGTTTAGGTGTTATCTCCGCTCTCTGCTCACCTAACGGTGCAGTCTGTAAATTAGCTAACCTCGCTTCTTCAGCTAATCCTTTTTCTAATTCAATAGCATCTCGTTCAGCTAATTCGTAAAATTTTACCTGCTCTTCAAGTTCATTAATCTCAGCATCGTATACAGTGTTGTCCTGTGATTGACCTCTAGCTTCGTCTAAGTTTCCAAACCTATTCCTTAAAGTATTTAATCTATTCGTAAGTCTATCTTTCTTCTTACGTATTGCTTTTAATATCTTATCAGGGGCATCGTTATCTGCATCAAACTTCTCAGCTTCGTCTCTTTTCTTTTGGTACGCCTTACGTCTTTGTGCTGCTCTACCTTTATTGCTTGGTCTTATTTCTAGGTAACCTTGGAATAGATCGTTAAATATATCATCATCCATAGGACCCTCTAGTTGTTGTACTAAGGCATCCTCTAACATAGACAGACGCTGACGCTCCTTTATAGAAGTCTCACTCAACTCTGCTTCGTATTTGTAAGTATCAGCTTTCCTACTCTTAGCTTGTCCGGCTCTACCCCACTCAGTATCTAAAGGATGTTTAAGTTCATTTAATCCCTGCAAGAAACGCACTTCATTCAATGCTTCTTGTACTGTATCTAAATCTACATCAGCGTCTCCTTTAACAAATAAATCAGATAGCTTCTCTATCTTTTGTTGAAGCAACCCGGTAGTCTTAACATTTAAAGCATTTATAGCTTTCTCTAACAAAGGTCTCTTTAGTGTCTCCCCCGCTCCAAGTGTTTGGTATTGCTGCGTTAATTGATCTAATAAATCCTCCCGCTCATCATCAACGTGACGCTGTCTTTTAGGTGCTTCCTCAAGTACTACTTCTTTCTCTTCGGGTACTTCTTTTGCTGGGGGTTGTGCGACTTCTTCAGCTTCTACTGTTGGTTCTTCAGCTGCAAACGTAGGTTCTTCAGCGATAGGTTCTTCTACTATACCAGCTTCAGGTTCTGTTTCCTTTTTTAAATCCTCAAGTACTTCTTTGATTTCCTCATCCGCCTTTTGAATCTCAGGCTCAATGTCAACTACTTGCGGTTCTCCTTCTTCTATTTCAGTCTGTACTGTATCAGCATCTTGAGCCTTCTTAGCTATTTCTTTATTTATCTCTATAGCTTGATTATTCTTTTCAATCTCAGCTTCTAGCTCTGCAATCTTTTTATCTTGCTGTGCACTTACACGTTTCGACCCAGCTTTAAACTTTTCAAGTTCTGCTATCTTTTTCTGTAGACGAGTGTTTTCTGTTTCTAATTTATTTACGGAACTATCAACTATATCTTTTAATTCAGCCCTCCCCCATCTTGAACCTTTTAATGCATTAGCTATAGAGTTTAAACCTACGTTAGCTGTTCCCCCAAAGACGCCAGAAAACAAATAATCCCATTCATCCCTTTCTTTGTCGTTTATCCTAGCTTCTATTTCTTGCCTTAGTGCGGACTCAGCGACACCAATAACAGCTCCACTAACAAAAGTTTTAGTACCGTTAACTAATACCTGACCGCCCTTCCAGCTTGCATTGGAGGCTACATTTAAACGTAGCAACCCTTCAGCACCTTTAGTAACGAAACCCATACCGAACACACCAGAGGATACTAACTCCGCTCCTGATATATCACCGAAGTCAACCTTGCCGTCTCCATTGACATCGCCCATCGATCTTTGTCCGAAGTAATTAGCTAATGCCCATATA